>X22_European_Rabbit__coassemble_59_pt1 | contig 28989 bp, 23 predicted proteins | sample X22_European_Rabbit__metabat2_low_PE_003 | metagenome-assembled genome bin X22_European_Rabbit
TGGGCAAATGCATCGGCAAAAACAAGGCCATCAGCTTTATTGTCAAACATCTGGAAGAGCTTTCCCTGGATACGGCTTTCCCCGTTTATTCCATCTTCTCCTATGGCACGGATAACTGCGAAAAATTCGAGGAAAAGCTGGCCGAAAAAAATATCCCCATCACCCGGCGGCTCCAGATCGGCGCCACCATCGGCTCCCACATCGGCCCGGAGGCTTTCGGGCTGATCTTCGTAGAAAAATAAACGGGAGCAGCGCTAACGGCTTTCCTGCCTGCGCTGCTCCCACTTTTTTTTGAAAAAATCCCTGTCAATTTCCCTGAAATCTTTGGGAACTTCCTTTATCTGCCGCCCATGGCCGCGTCCAGGTCCGCCTGCACCTTCTTGAGATCCTGGCGGATCGACAGCTTCTGCGGGCACTGCGCTTCGCACCTGCCGCACTCCACACAGTTCTTCGCCTTTTCTCCCTCTTTCAGCTCCACTTCCCAGCCGCGCTTTACATGGTCGTAGGTCCCGTACATATGATAACGGTTCCAGATTGCAAAATTGCGCGGGATATCTACGCCCATAGGACAGGGCATACAGTACCGGCAGCCGGTGCAGCCGTTCTGCACGCGCCCTCTCAGCACGTCCACAATCCCTTCCAAAGCGGCGTTCTCTTCCTCGTTCAGCAGTTTGAAATGGCTGAAAGTCTTCAGATTGTCCTCTACCTGCTCCTCGGCGGACATGCCGCTCAAGACCACCTTCACGTTGGAATGGCTGCCCACCCAGCGAAGCGCCCAGGACGCGACGCTCGCATCAGGATCCATCTGATGAAACCGCGCGTTGATATCCTCGGAAAAATTCGCCAGACTGCCGCCCTTGATGGGTTCCATGACCACCATCGGGATGCCCAGTTCCTCTGTCAGCGCATAGCCGCGATCGCCAGCCTGCTCGTTACGATCCATATAATTGTACTGGATCTGGCAGAAATCCCAGGCGTGGCCCCGGATTACCTCCTCAAACACAGTGTAATCGTCGTGGAAAGAAAATCCCAGATACCGGATCTTTCCCTGTGCTTTCAGCCCTTCGCAAAATTCTACCAGCCCCAGTTCCTGCACCTTTTCCCAACGGTCCTTTCCCACGGCGTGGAGCAGATAAAAATCGATATGGTCCGTGCGCAGCTTCTGCAGCTGCTCGTCAAAGATCCGTTTCGCATCCTCCAGGGAATTGACCGCCCAGAGCGGCATTTTCGTCGCCAGGTAGAAAGAATCCCTGTCGTATTTCTCCAAAACCTTTCCCACGAAAAGCTCGCTCTCGCCGCCGTGATAAGGATACGCCGTATCTATGTAGTTGACGCCGGCGGCGATGGCTCTGTCCATCATCGCCTCGGCCCGTTTCTCATTGATCTTGCCCTCCGGCGTGACCGGAAAACGCATACACCCAAACCCCAGAAGCGACGTCTCGATCCCCAGCCTTTCCCATTTTCTCTTTTCCATCATAACCTCCCTTTTCATAATCCCCCCTGGCAACAGCTGCCGATTCCTACGCCCTTTATTATACCTTTTTTCGCGCCTGCTGACAACCGAAAGATGGAGGGAAATATCCCAACCGCCGTTGCGGTATCCGATCCGGCGGGATCACTCTTTGATCAGGCAAAACCGGTCAAACCGCAGCCCGCAGCATCGGCTTTCGATCCGCAGCTCATGCTCCCCCGCTTTCAGTTCGATCCGGGCCGCCGGCACCCACCGCCAGACCTGTTCCGCTTCATAGCGCCACAGGCAGCCCCTACCGTACAGTCTGTCCGGCGGCACCGAAACACCGTCCAAGGCCAAACCGTAATAGCTATTCTCTTTCCCGTTGAATTTCGTCAGCATCCAGAACGTATAGTTACCGCCCGCAACGCAGAGGCGATAGCGCAGGGCGGCATTTTTTTGCCCAACCGCCTCCTGTCCGGCCGTCCCTTGTCCAACCACTTCTTGTCCGGCTGTCTCCGCAACCGATCCCTTTTCCCCGAGAAATTCCAGCAGCTCTTTTCCGGGCACATACAGGGCGATCCCGCTCTTGGCATAGGATTCGCTCTGACAGTGCCGCCAGTTTTGGCCCTCCGTCCGGGCATAGTCGCTCTGGGCCAGGGCTGTGGCGGCGTCGATGAGAAGTTTCCCCGACGCCTCTTCAAAGATGCTCCTGCCCCGCTCCCAATAGCGCTTTGCCTCTATCGGCCCATCCTCCCGGTTTTCGGGCAGGGCGGCGGCAGTCAGTCCCAGATCGTCCTTCTCCCTTTCCGGCCGGGCGCAATAGACGGGCCGGACCGTCCGTTCATAACAGCCGTAAAACGTCCGGCACCAACTGCCGACGTCGAACTCTTTCGGAAGAGGCTGTCTCCCCCAAAGCCCCGCCAGATCGTTCTTTTGATAAGGGGCGGTATAGATCAGAATACGGGAAAAAGCGAAGTAGCTGTCCACAGCATAGAGCTGCAGGACGTGATACCCCGCCGCCAGAAAAGGCAGTTCCCACCAAATCCGGTCTGCGTTGTGCAGCACATTCTCCCTCCAGTTTCCTTTCCATTCGTCGTTGGAAAAGGATTCCAAAATCCGCACCGGCCCTCCGTCCAGCGCTGCGCCGATGCGCAGGCGGCCCGTAGAATTCAGCGAGGGGAATCGCTGTAGCTCCAGCAAAAATGGGCCGCCTTTTTTTACCCAAAAAGGGTACGACAACGGCTGAGAGGCCTGTGTGCAGCCTTTTTTTGCCTCCACCAGATTGCCCGTTCCCCTGCCCAGCCGCCGGATCACCCTGAAAGCCGGGGAGGCTGCGCGATCCGCTTCCAATACCACCAGCCCGTCTTCCTCCCGGACGACCCCCTCGTTTTCCTTTGAATCCGCATCCTCCCAGGCTTCGATCCGCACCGGCACCCGAACGACATTTCCCGTCTTTTGCTCTCGTATCAAAATCTGGCCTTTCCGTCCTTCCAGGCCTTGGATCGCCGCCACAGAAAAGCACAGCCGTCTTTCCGCCCGAAGGCTTCCCCGCAGACAGACCGTTCCTTCCGTCTTCGTTACTGCGTCCGATCCCATCCGCCCTGCTTTCACGGCCGGGCCGTCCGAAGCCTCCTGCTCCGTCGTCAGGGTCAGCCACCCCGGAAAGCGTACCTCATATTCCAACAGCCCGTCCCCGGTGTTTCCGATCTCGATCCATTTCTCCCCGGGATGAGAAAAGATCAGCTCCGTCCCGCCGTTCCAAACGTCCACCCGAAGTTCTGACGTCCGGCCCATAGCCTGGGAAGGCCCTCCCGTCCGCGGCAGCGGCGGCGTACAGACGGGCAGCATGGCTGTCCGCGGCGGCGGAAACCCCTCGGGATCCAAAATGCCGTCCCATTTCCCTCCGCTCATGATCCGGTTATAATAGCGCAGCATGGCCGTCCGGGCGTCCTCAAACTGCCGGTACTTCCTGACATAATGTGCCGCTGCCTGATCCTTCTGCCTGGCAAAGCACAGCGTACTCCTGTCAGCATAATAGTATTGCAGACTGGTAAAATAGGCCGCATGCAGGCGCATCAGCACCAGTTGGAAAAAAGCGTCCCGCTCTGCTTTGGGAAGCCGCCCATACAACGCGTTGCCCTGGGCAAACATCTCCTCCAGCCGGTGAACCCGCCCTGCCGCCTCGTCGCCATAGGCGGTCTGGGAAAAGGCTCCGTTATCCATATTTTCCACCTTGCGCACATTGACAAGCTGGGAAAAGCGGTTCAGAAGGCTGGCCGTCTGCGCGCCGATGCCGCCGGAAAAATTCCGGTCGATCCAATCCGCCACATAGGCGTCCACATCCGCCGTCAGTTCTTCTTCCTTTCCGATCTCCCAGGCCAGCCGCAGGAAAAATTCGATCTCCATCTCCAGCGGTTTGAGAGCGCCGCAGTTTAACACCCAAAGCTTACGGATTCCTTCCGCATAGGCCTTGCGCAGCTCGTTTCCTGTATGCGCCAGCGGAATGGAACAGAAGAACACATAGGACATGCTGGGCGGCGCCCAGTAGGAATTGTGATAATAAATGCCATTCCCGCCCCTGCGCCCCTTTTCTTTTTCGGAAGGATAACGGCGGATATAGCCGTAGTTGTCGTTGGCCCAGACCAGCGTGATATCCTCCGGCACGGCAAGGCCGGCATCGTAAAGCTCCAACACTTCCTTATAGGGAATAAAGGTCATCATCGTCTCATGTCCCAGCGTCCGGTCGAGAATGGCCCGCTGATCCCGGATGATGCGTTCCAGAAGCCGGATCTTCTCCTGCCTGCGCGCTTCCTCCGAAAGTCCCGCCAGAGCGTCCGTCTCAAAGCCGGAATCGTGGATTCCCCGCATCCCCAACGTATAGCACACCTCGAAATCCCGGTTCTGCTCCACGCTCTCCTGCCAGTATTCCTGTAAGATCTCCCGGTTGCGGCCTTCCAGGGAATAGTCATAGGCAGCGCCCTCATAGCCCTTTTTTTCCAGCCAGGGCCTCCACTCCCGGTTATTGGAGCGCATCAGCATATCGCAGTGGGAAGTGCCTACAACGATGCCCATCCGATGGGCCAGGGCGCCGTTTTGCGGATCGGCGTTAAAGGAATTGACGTGCATGGCGGGCCAGATATAGTTGCCCCCAAGCCGCAGCAAAAGCTCAAACACCTTTTCATAAGTGCGCAGGCCGATGGTTTTTTCTCCCATATGGGCCTTCACCCAGCGATCCAGTTCCTCTTCGTCATTGATAAAAATACCCCGGTATTCCACAGAAGGATACTCTGCCTTTTCATACCCCTCCGGCAGACAAAACGACCGCTTTTCCTTCACCGGCACGTCCGCCCAGAAATACCAGGGGGAAACCCCTATCTGCCGGCACAGGTCGTAAATCCCGTAGACCGTGCCCCGCCGGTCTGTTCCGACGATGTGCAGCTGCCCGTCCCGCACGCACAGCAGGTAGGCTTCCTTCCGGTAGAGGCCTTTTTCCGTCCGCAGCCTATCCGTATCCGTCAGGGCGGCCGCCGTATCCGCAGACAAGCCCTCTGCCTCTGCGCCTGCAGCGGCCCCGGCGCGACCTATCGTGCCGACAAGAATAACCGGCGTATTTTCCACCGCCGGTCCCCCTGCCTTTTTCCCGTCTGTCTGGCCTCCCGGCGCAGCGCGCCGGATCTCCAGTTTTCCAAAGACCTTCTGCAGATCCGCCTCCAGATTAGAAAGCGCGATCTGCACCGCTTCCGATTCCCCTTCGCTGACTGTGATGGTCAACGCCTGTCCTCTTTTGATCTGAAAATCCATAAATGTCCTGCTCCTATGAAACAAAAACCTGCCGCAGCCTTTTCCTCATTTTCAGGACAGCGGTTCCACAAACATGCCGTCCCGGCTGCGGGCGAAATGCAAATGCGCGCCCGTACTCTTCCCGGTACTCCCTACTGTGGCGATAACGCTGCCCTGTTCCACCTGCTGTCCCTCTTCGGCCAGGATCTCTTTACAATGCGCATAGTAGGTATAGCTGCCGTCCGCATGCCGCAGGATGATATAATATCCGCTGTCTGCGTCAAATCCCGTCCGGTACACGCTTCCCTCTGCGGACGCCATAACCTGCGTTCCTTCCGGGGCCGCGTAATCTATCCCGCTGTGCAGAAGCTTCTTTTGGGTAACAGGATGGACGCGCACGCCGAAATCATCGGAGATCCTCTCATCCGCCACCGGGACAAGCCAGGATATCTCTGTCTCCCCGGTTCCGGCAGATTCCTCCTGCACCAGCAGGGCCGCATCAGCATCCAGCAGATCTGCGCCATATCGGGCCGGATCCGTGATCTCCTGCCGGATGGATTTTGCCGCCTCCGGCGCTTCTTCGGATCGCGTCTCAGGCTGCGTTTCCGGCTGCACTTCCGATTCCGATCCCGCTTCCGACTGCACTTCCAATTCCGTTTCCGGCTGCACCTCCGATCTTGTTTCCGACTGTGTTTCCATCGGGCCGTCAGACCGCAGACGGCTCCCCCAGCTCGCCTCCGCACCGGAACTTACCAGCAGAATACCGACCAACGCCACCAGTCCTCCCGCAGCGATCAACGCCCGTCTGCGCGGCTTTTTCCATTTTACGGCGTTTCGGATCCGCTCCTTTACGCCTTTCTCCCCAAAGGCCACGGGAGTATACGCTAAGCCAGAATGGTTTTGCGAGATCAGAAGAAGGGTTCTGGCATAGGCTTTCCGGCTGCCTTCTCCCATTTTTTTCAGCACCGCCTCATCACAGGAAATCTCCATATCCCGTTCCATCAGGAAATAGGACAGCCAGACCAGGGGATGGAACCAGTAGAGGCTGACCAGCCCCCAGGACAGCATTTTCACCAGCATATCCCGGCGCCGGATGTGTACCCGCTCATGCTCGCAGATCAACTCCCGGGCGGCGTCCTCCAACCCTTCCGGAAGATAGATCACAGGATGCAGGATCCCCGCCGTAAAGGGGGATTGGATCTGTTCCGAAAAAAAGACGGGGATGCTCTTCTCCCCTTTAGGCATGCTTTCCGCCCCGTCCTATAGGGAGCAGACCGCAGTACCGTCCTGTCCAGCCTTCGTAAAAAAAGCGCATAGGAACCGATCCCCCAGGACAGGACCAGCAGGGCGCCGCAAAGCCACAGAATGCCGCAGAGGTTAACGATCCGGGCTGCCGATGCTTCCCCGGATCCCGTCTTTTCCTGTCCGGCTGCAGCGGCCGCATTTTTGGCATCGGACCCGTCCGATCCGTCAACGGCCACTCCGCCAATCTGCGGCCCATCTGCCGGACCAGCTCCAACAAACCCTTGCTCCCCGCTCCAGGCCTTTGTCATATAATAGGCGTCCATGCCGTCCGAAAAAAGCCCGAACCCCAGATCGGGCAAAACCGGGCAGACCAGCCGGATCATCACCGCTATCCAGAGAATATAGGAAAAGATCCTGGGGAACCGCCGCAACACAAGCCGGAGCAGAAGGACCGCCAGGATCGTGCCGGTGGCCGTCGCCGCCATTCCGCCCAAAAACAAAACACATTTTCCCAACATCGCACATTCTCCTTCCAGGACGCCTTTACTCTTCCGTGTATTCGTCGATGAACCGTCTCATCTCTTCCGCTTCCTTAGCCGTCAGCCTCCTGCCGTTATAAAAAGCGGTCAGAAAGTTCGGCAGGGATCCGGAAAACACATCCTCCACATAACGCCGACTCTGCAGGCCGTAAAAGGCCTCTTTCTCCATCTTTACCGTTACCGTAGCGTTCTCGTTCTGAAAGATCCCTTTCTGGCAAAGCTTCTTTAACACCGTGTAGGTGGTGGACTTTTTCCAGTTCAGCCTTTTCTCACAGAGCTTCACCAGCTCCGAGGAAGGGATCGGCGCGTTCTCCCAGATGATATCCGCGAATTTTTTTTCAATTTCCGCGAGCTTATAATCTCCCATGATCCTTTTTTCCTCCGCCAGTCTGGTCTATAGTTAATAGACCCCTTTGCCATAAGTCTACTGTGAATAGACCATTCTGTCAAGATATTTTTTTCATTGCGTCATGCCGGGATTTTTAACTGCACCACGTCGGGAGAAAAACGATCAGCGCAGGAAAAGACGGATCATTTTATCATAGATCTTCCGATAGGGTTGATAACGCATAGGCAGATCCAGCCAGAGCTTTTTGTCCACAATGCTCTTTTTATGGGAAAAGGTCAGAAACCCTTCTTTCCCATGGTACGCGCCCATGCCGCTTTCCCCGAACCCGCCGAAGCCCATGCCGCTGGTGGCGAGATGAATGACCGTATCGTTGATACAGCCGCCGCCGAAGCTACACCGGGACATGACCGTTTTCGCATGAAGACGGCTTTTTGTAAAAAGATAGAGCGCCAGCGGATGCGCCATGGAATTGATCTTTTCGACGGCTTCCTCCAGGGAAGAATAGGTCAGCACCGGAAGCAGGGGGCCGAAAATCTCCTCCTGCATCACTGCGTCCTCAAAGGTCACATTTTTCATCACGGTGGGAGCAATGCGCAGTTCTTCCTTTCGCGTCTGCCCGCCGCACACCAGCTTCTCAGGGCAGATCAGGCGGCAGATCCTCTCGAAATGCTTTTCATTGATGATCTTCCCATAATCCGGATTTTCCAAAGGCGCTGCCCCGAACTGCCTGACGATCTGTTTTTGGATCTCTTCCAGCAGCGCGTCCTGCACTTTCGCATCGCAGTAAACATAATCGGGGGCTACGCAGGTCTGGCCGCAGTTTAAAAACTTTCCAAAGACGATGCGCTTCGCCGCCAGCTTCAGATCTGCAGTTTCGTCTACAATACAGGGACTTTTTCCGCCCAATTCCAGCGTCACCGGTGTCAGATGCTCTGACGCGCGCGTCATAACTTCCTTTCCCACCGCCTGACTGCCGGTGAAGAAAATATAATCGAAGCGTTCCTGCAGCAGACAGGTATTTTCCGCCCGGCCTCCGGTCACAACCGCCACATAATTTTCCGGGAAACATTCCTCCAGGATCTGCGATACGATCCGTCCAGTATGGGGCGAATAAGCGCTGGGTTTGACCACCGCCGTATTGCCTGCCGCCAGCGCGTCCACCAGCGGTTCCATCGTCAAAAGAAAGGGATAGTTCCAGGGGCTCATGATCAGCACGACCCCATACGGGGAAGGCTTTACAAAACTGCGGGAGGGAAACTGCGCGAGAGGCGTCGCCACCGTTTTTTCCCTGGCGTAACTTCTCATATGGGACAGCATATGGGAAATCTCGCTCAGCGTCAGCCCTACTTCGCACATATATCCCTCCGTCCGGCTCTTCCCCAGATCCGCCCGCAGCGCCTCCAGAATCTCTTCCTGTCTTTTCCTGATACAGCCCTGCAGTTTTTTGAGGGCCGCCGCCCGGAACGCCACAGGTAAAGTTTCCCCGGTATAAAAAAACTGCCGCTGGGCATCCGCCAGCCTCCTGATCCTTTCTGCGTCCATCCGTTACGCCTCCCTCTTTCCTTTTGCCTTACCGCCGTCCTGAACCAGCAGCATTTCATAAAAAGCTTCCAATTGCTTTGCATCCATCAGTACCGGCACCGGGTAGAGGGGATTGGCCTCGTGGGCCGCCTGCCTCGCCAGCTTCGGGATATCCTTTTTTTTCAGCGCAGGAAGCCTGTCCGGTATGTCGAAGCTTTGGTTCAGATCCTCTATCGCGTCGAGGAAGCGGGCGGCCGCTTCCTTTTGGGGCGTATCCTCCCACGCGACCCCCGCTGCCACCGCCAGATCCTTCAGTTTCGAGTCGATACGGGAACCATAAGCCCTCAGTACCCGGGGCAGCAGCATGGCGTTTGCCAGCCCGTGGGGCACATCGTAAGCGCCGCCCAGCGAATGGGCCACCGCATGGACATACCCCACATAGGATCTGGTAAACGCGCATCCCGCAAAGAACGCCGCCATGAGCATATTTTCCCGTGCCCTGATATCCTGCCCGTTCCTGCAGGCATCATTCAGATTCTGAAAGATCAAGGATACCGCTTTCCGGGCGTCGCGCCTGGTCTCCTTCGTCATGGAATTGCCAATATAGGCCTCCACCGCGTGGGTCAGGGCGTCCAGCCCTGTGGTAGCGGTGACAAAGGGCGGCAGGCTCAGCGTTACCTCAGGATCCAGCACCGCATACCGGGGAATCAGCGGAAAATCGTTGATCGCATATTTGTGGCGGGTCGCGCTGTCCACGATGACCGCCGCCAGCGTCGTCTCGCTGCCCGTCCCCGCCGTGGTAGGCACCGCGATCAAAAGTGGAAGCGGGCGGCGTACCTTTAAAATCCCCTCCATATCCCCCGGTTTCCTGCCGGGCCTGGCGATACAGGCCCCCACCGCCTTGGCGCAGTCCATGCTGGAGCCGCCCCCAAAACCGATGAGGGCGTCGCAGTGACCGCGTCGGTAAAGTTTCAGCGCCTCCTCCACATTTTCCGTTGTGGGGTTGGCCACTGTACCGCTATAAACGCAGCACGGGATCTTCCGGGCCGCCAGCGCTTCTTCCAGTCCTTTCGTCAGCCCCAGCCGCCGTACTGTGGCATCCGTTACCAAAAGGACCCGTTTTTTGCCGTTTTTGAGTATAATATCGGGAACCTCCTGCACGCTGTGTAAGATCACCGGCTCCCGATAGGGCAAAACAGGAAGCGCAATTCTCAAAGCGGTCTGGAAAACCCTGCAATATGCTTTTTGTATCGGATTCATTTGATCCACCTCCCTGGCCGTCCTCTGACGCCCAGAGAGATTATACTTCACTTTGTGAACATTTTCCAGTCTTTTATTTCACATTATGAACTTTTTTTAGAAATCCATTCCCAACCGTCAGCCAAGCGCGCCGCCTCAATCCTGCCGTACCAGGCAGAGCCTCCGCACCAGGCCGTACATAGGCGGCGCCGTAATACGGACACCCACCTCCAGTTCTCCACCCTGACAGGAAATATCCCCGATCTCATAGCGGACCCAGGCATGCTCGACCGGATGCACCGCCGCCTCCCGGCGTACATCGCCCTCTGCGAAGAGCCGGACGTCCACTCCCGTCGTATCCGTTCCCTTAAATTCCGCCGACAGCCGATAGATGCCCGATGCAGGAACCGTCACGCGCTGACTCATACAGAACGTAAAGTTCTTCGGCGATTCCACCCGCAGCGCATTGCTGGGCGGCGCAGGGAAGGGATCGACAAATTCCGGATAAATCTGCGCCACTACGGCCGGATCCGAAAGGTTTACTTCCCACTGGGAAAGCCCCGCTTCCAGCTTCGCGTCCTTAAGCAGATTTTCCCCCTTCTGGCCTCCCTCGGACGCGGCTGCGGCGTCCTCCTGGCCGCCAACGATATTCTGTTCGGTCTGTGCAATCTTTTCTTCCAAGGGATATCCGTCGGCATTTTTGCGCTCAAACAAAAACGCACGAATTCCCTCCATTACCTGACCATCCTGGTTTAAAAGGCCCATATTTTCCCCCCATCCGCCATGTCCCTCCCGGGGGATGCTCAAAGGCTCCCAGTAATAAATACCCAGCCCCTGGCCGTTGGGCAGAGACGCCATGATCTGCTCTGTCAGTTCAAGCACCCGGTACTGGCCCTCCGGCGTGGCGGGCACGCCTGCGATGCGTTCCTGCACCCTGTCGATAAAGCCATGTTCTCCGATGCGCCAGGCATGGGCGGTTTCCACGATCATTAACGGTTTATGATATTCCTGCAGCAAACGTTCCAGCGTATTCTTCAGATCCCGGAAGGTGCCATGCCAAAACGGGTAGTAGGACAGGCCAATGAGGTCAAAATCCTCCAGGCCGTTTGCAAAAGCGTTTTCAAACCAGTCCTTCAAATAAAAAAAGCGGCCTCCCTGATCCAAATGGATCATGACCTCCGTTTCCCCAGGGCCTGCCGCTGCCCTGGCCCCCCTGATCCCGGCATTGACCAGCCGCACCATACCGGCATAGTTCGGCAGTTCCCCATCCGGAAAAAGCAGTCCGCTGCGGATCTCGTTGCCGATCTGCACCATATCCGGCAGAACACCCTGAGAACGCATTTTTTCCAACACAGTTTTCGTATAAGAATAGACCGCCTCTTCCAGCATTGCACCGCTCAGCCCTGCCCAGGCCTTCGGCTTATTCTGTTTGGCCGGATCTGCCCAGAAATCCGAATAATGAAAGTCCAGCATCAGTCGCATCCCGTGGGCCTTAACCTGTTTCGCCATTTCGATCGTATGCTCCAGGTCGCAGTAACCGCCCGAGTGCGGCTCGTTGGAGGGCGTGTGCCAGATCCGCAGGCGGACCGCGTTGACGCCATATTTTTTGAGCAATTCAAAGGGTTTTATGTATGTCCCGTCAAAATCCCTTATATACATCCCCCCTGCCAGGACTTCGGGCAGGGAAGAGATATCCACTCCCTTATAAAAATCCAGTCTTTTCATCTTTTCCCCCGTGCCGCAAACGGCACAAAAATACACCGGCAAACTTCTCTTTTTCTTTATCGGCCCTCCCTGCGCACCGGATCCGTAGACTTGCGCAGCAGGATCTCAAAATCCATCATGACCCGGGATTCATATGCCTGCCCCAGGATATACTGGATCAATTGCTTGCCGATCATATTACCCACCTGAGCGGCCGACACATTGACTGCTGTGACCGCCGGCGTAAAACATCCCAGGTTGGAACTGTTGTATAAAGAAGCGATAGCCACGTCCCGCGGGATCCGATAGCCGTCCGCCTGCAGCCGGGCCATGATCCGGGTGCAGACCACATCGTCCCCGCAGATGATACATTCCACCCGTCTGTTTAAAATGTTGTGGATGAGAGAATCCAACAGTTCCATATTTAAGGAAACCGTATGAAAAAACTGTTTTTCCCGGGAGAGCCCGTTTTTTAAGAGCGCCTTGCAAAAGCCCTCGTACCGACTCCGGTTCACCTGATAGGAAAGATCCTCCACCACCAGCGCGAACCGCTGATAGCCCTGCCCGATCAAAAGCGTGGTAAGCTGCTCGGCGGCGCCTTCGTTATCGATGTCCACCTCCAGCACCTCTTCCCGATCGCTCAACCCTGTCAGTCCCACCGGAAAATGGATCCCCGTCAGATACTGCACGGCCTTATCATCCTCCAGGCTCCGGGTCAGGATGATCCCATCCACCTTCTTTTCCTCCACCATGGCGCGGATATTGGAAATATCGTTGGCCGTCGATGTGGTGAGCAGGATATTGAAGTCCATCATGGACGCCGTTTCGCACACGCCCAGCAGGCACCCCTGGAAATACGGATTCCCCGTCGTATATACGTCTGCCGGAAGAACCACTCCGATATTCCCGGTATGCACTCTCTCCGGCTTTTTTTCTTCCCTGATCCTGCCGCTCTCCCGGGCAAAGGCGATCACCCTTTCCCTGGTGGCAGAACCGATCCGGCCCTTCCCCGAAAGCGCCCTGGACACCGTACTCTTTGACAGATTCAGTTCTCTTGCGATCTCATCCAGCGTCATTGTTCTTTTCCTTTTTTAAAAAAGGGCCGCTACCCGTTTTGTGTAGCGGCCCCGTTTTTGTCCGTCAGAACACCGGTAATGTGTTCCAAAGTTCTCCGTTTTTGTTTCTTTACTGCCCTTGTTTTTCCGCCGCAAAGGCTTCCGCCTGGGCTTCCATTTCCGCCAGTACGTCGCGGATGCCCGCAGCCTCCAGGGCCGCTTTCAGTTCTTCAATCGTGCCGTCCACATCGTCTACCAGGCCGTTGTTTAACGGTCCCCAGTAATTGCCCAACGCCGCTTCTACAGCCGCATACTGGGTGCTGACCTTGGTGGCGTCGAAGTTGAAGCCGTCCAGCACATGCTCAGGCTTGATGTTATTGTTCCAGGCCTCCTGAAGCTCATCCATCCTGTCGTCCAGAGGGGTCCTGTTCTCGATATACTCGGTTCTCTGGATCTCACAGTTGGTCCAGCCCCAGTTACAGTTACTGGATACGCCGAAGTTGGACTCATCCAGAACCTTATACTGGTCGTCACCGACCGCTTCCCAATGCTTGCCCTCGATACCCAGCATCGCCAGATCCTGCACTTCCGGATTGGTATAGAACTCGTTAAGTACCATCATGGCGCGCTCTTTGTTCTTGCTGTTGATATTGATGGCCACGCCGTTGTTGATGTAAGAATTCACCTTCTTGGGATAAGCCGCCACCGGATCCACGATAGTCGCGTTCCACTCCGGATGCTCCGCATTGGCCTGCTTCGCAAAGTTGCCGCAGCTTCCCAGGTTCCAGATCATTCCCGCCGTCCTGCCGTTCAGGAAACCGGTCTGCCTCTCATCGCTGGAGTTAAGCACATCACGGGACCACGCGCCGGCATCCGCCAGTTCCTTCACCTGATGGCAGTAATCCGCATAGCCGTCCCAATCCAACACATACTGAAGCTTTAAGTCGTCAGGATCCTGGGCATGGTAGAGGATCAACTCGCCGCCCTGCGGCGCGCCGCCCGTAGTGGAATAGCCCTTCGCCTGGAAATACTGATACCAGGGGCCGCCCTGGCTGGCATACATTCCATCCGCCGCGCAGGCCTTATAGAACGCTACCAGATCGTCCCAGGAGGTGATGTCCTTAAACCCGTATTTTTCCAGAAGATCGCCGCGGACAGCCATTACATCCTGACCGAACTCGTTCTGATAGTTGGGCACCATGTAGATCGTCCCATCGATCTTGGCCTGATCCCATGCCATTTCTGGAACTACCTTCCAGATGTCCGGCGCATAGGTCTGGATAAATTCCTCGGACAGCGGATAGAAACCGCCCAGCGCCACCGTCTGCTCATAATGACACCAACTGGACGCCGTGAAGATCAGATCGAAGTCCTCGCCGGAAGAAAACAGCAGGGAGTATTTGGTGTCATGTTCACCCCAGGAAAGGAACTGCACGCTGATGGAGCAGTTTAATTTCTCTTCCAGGATCTCATTGATCTTGCCGTACACCTCGTCGAAATCCGGCGTCCGGTCGCCGATCAGGTACATCACCAGATCCACATGCTCGGACGTGTCCGGCGTCCCCACTTCTGCTGAGCTGCCGCCTCCCGCAGAACTGCCCGCCGTCGAGCCGGAAGAACTGCCGGAAGATCCGCAGCCTGCCAGCAGACTCATCGTCAGCGCTGCTCCAAGCAGGAGCGTCAGCACTTTTTGCCATGTCTTTCTCATAACTACCTCCTTTTTAAATTGGGTTTATATTGATGCCGCCACCGGCGGCCCTTCCCCGATGCAACTGCTCCGCCATTTTCCGGCGGCAGACCGTCAGCCCTTGACCGCGCCGATCGTAATGCCCTGTACGAAATATTTCTGCACCATCGGAAACGCCAGGATGATCGGCCCCGTTACCACAATGGTCAGCGCCATCTTCAAAGTCTGCGTCGGCATGGACAGAGCGCTCACTACCGCCGAACTCACCGCATTGGTGGAGATCAGCTTCTTATAGGCTTCGATGTTGTTCACCTGCTGATACAGGAAGTACTGCAGCGGATACATCTTCTCATCATTGATATACAGCATGGCGTTGTACCAGTCGTTCCAATAGGCCAGGGCGATAAACAGGCCTACCGTCGCCAGAGCCGGCTGGATCAGGGGCAATACCACCTGAAACAGCGTCCGCACCTCTCCGCAGCCGTCGATCTTGGCCGCATCCACCAGGGAATCCGGGATCGAGGTAATATAGCTTTTCATCACCAACAGGTTGTAGACCGAAAAGAGCAGCGGCAAAAGCAGCGCCAGATAGTTGTTGCGCAGTCCCAGGGTCTGGGTATAGAGTACATAAGTAGGCACCAGGCCGCCGGAAAACAGGGTGGTAAAATAGAAGAAAAAGGAAAACGCATTCCGCCACTCAAAATCCTTGCGGGCCAGCACATAGGCTGTCATCGTCTGCACCAGCAGGCCGATGGCCGTCCCGATCACCGTCAGGCCGATGGTCGTAGCATATGCCCGGATCACCACGATAGGCTCCCTGAACACCGTTTTATACGCCTCCCAGGAAAAATCCTGCGGCAGGAGCGAAAACCCGTTGGCCGTGATCGCTTCCTCTGAAGAGAAGGAGCCGGACAACACCATTAAAAACGGGATCAGGCACATCAGCGCCAACAGGCCTGTAAAGGTATAGGCGATGATATTAAGGGCGATGACATCCTTTCCTGTCTTTACTTTTCCCAGATGATCATTCTTTGCCATGGTCTTCTCCTCCCTTAAAACAGCGCGTAATCCCTGTCATACAGGCTTACCAGCTTGTTGACAATGGTTACGGTGATCAGACACAGCACGGACTGGAACAGGCCGATGGCCGCCGACATACCGAAATCGTTGCTGGAGATCAGAGCCCGCATGGCCAGCGTATCGATGACATCGGTATAATTATACAGAAGGCCGTTGCCGCCAACCAGGTTGTAGAACATATCGAAGTTGCCCTTGAAGATACCGCCTACGCTCATCAAAAGCAGGATCACCATCGTCGGCATGATCATCGGGATCGTCACCCGGAAGATCCGCTGGAACACATTGGCGCCGTCGATGGCGGCCGCCTCATAAATGGAGGTATCGATGCCCATGATGGCGGCCAGATACATGACCGAACCATAACCTACGCCCTTCCAGATATTGAAGAACAACAGGATAAAGGGCCATGCCTGAGGCGTGGTATAGAACGCGATCTTTTCTCCGCCCAGGGCAGTGATCACCCGGTTCAAAAAGCCGTAATCCGAACTGAAAATGTTAAAGGCCATGACGCCCACGATAACCCAGGAAATGAAGTAGGGTAAAAACATCATGGACTGGGAGATTTTGCGGAACCTCTTGCTGTGCAGTTCCGTCAAAAACACGGCTACCGCCACCTGCGTCGCAGTACCTACCGCAATGAACAATAAGTTGTAAAGTACGGTGTTGCGCGTTACCAGCCCCGCCTGGCCGGACAGGAAAAAGAACCGGAAGTTCTCCAGGCCGTTCCAGGGACTGCCCCAAATGCCTCCGGCGTAATTGTACTTCTTGAACGCCATCACAATACCGGTCATGGGATAATACGCAAAGAGCAGCGTATAGATCACGGCCGGAGCCAGCATCAGCAGATACACGCGATACTTGTGTAGCTTTTTCAAAAAACCTTTGAATCCGCTTTTCTTCATAACCCCTCCGTTTGTTGCGCATTATTTTGCGCAGTTTTGTAGTGTTTGCTGTTTCTTTTCCTTATAACCATTATAATTTTTTGGCGTTTTGCTGTCAATTCGCACTATATCTAAGATATTATCCATGCAAAAGTGCAAAATTCCCAATTATATAGCGCAAAATGCGCAATATCCCATTGGATGTTGCGCATCTGTCCGCTTCTCCGTATTTTTTGACAGACCTAAAAGCTCGCCGCCTCAGACCGGTGAAAAAGAAAGGACCACATACAGCCGTCCTTCCTCATAGCGCGCCGAAACAGCGCCGCCCATCCGCTCCGTCAGTTCCTTTGCGATAGACAGCCCCAGCCCGGTGGAGTTTTTGGCGTTTTCCACCGTAAAAAAACGGTCGAACAGCCGCCCTGCCTGCACCTCGTCCAGCCCCGGAGCCATGTTGGAAAACGTGATCCTGCCCGTCTCTTCCAAAAGGATCGTAAGGTCGCCGCCGCTGTATTTCAGCGCGTTGCCCATCAGATTGCCCAATACCCGGGCAAGGGCGTTTGGATCCGCCCTTCGCCATACGGGGCCTTCCGGCATTCGGATCTCCGGCGTCAGACCCCGCTGCGTAAAGGCAGCGTAAAAGGACGCCAGGCTTTCCTCCAGCGCCCCTTTCAGTTCCACCGGTTCCAAGGATAGCTGCGTTTCTTCCGACAGGATCGTGGAATAGGAAAACAATTCCTGCGTCAGCCGCCGCATGGCCTCCGTCTGTTTTTCGATATAGGACAGATACCGTTTCGCGCTGTCGGACATCTCCTCGTCCTCCAGAAGCTCCAGGTATCCGCAGGCGGCGGTCAGTGGCGTGCGCAGATCGTGGGAAAGGTTGGTGATCGCTTCCTTCAGTTCCCGGTCCCCGTCCTGATACCGCCGCCTCTGCTGCCGCAGCAGGCTAAGCTGGCCGTTGAGCCGCGACGCCAGAAAACGCACCGTCCTGTCCCGGGAGGCCGTGGACAGCAGCGTATTGGTATCCTCCGCAAGGCACTCCTCCAGCGACAGGACAAGCTTTTTTAAATCCTTCCTGATCAGGACGAGCCTGATACACAGCATGACGGCGATCCCTGACAGCAGGGCGCCGCCCAGGCAGGGCAGCATTCCCTTCTCCCCCTTATTTCAGATTTTTCCTTTTAAAAACAACCAGTCCCCCAAAAAGCGCCAGCGCCGTAAAGATCCCGGACGAAAGCAGCATGGGCGCCCCCTTTTCGACAGGGATCTCCCCCATCTCGATTACCTGCCCCGTAGGGAGAAAGTCCAGAAGCCCTTCGCAGATCTGCCGCACCGTCCCGCTCAGATACAGCGGGTTGGGCGTTTCCTCCAGCGCCCGGAATTCCCCGTTGATAAAGGCTATGCCTCCCAGAGTGGCCGGCTCCAGGAGTCTATCGTACAGCCCGCTGGCCATCAGCGTCAGGCACATCCAAAAGACCGCCGGAAGGATCACCATCAGCGCCTTATGGTCGGTCAGACAGCAGGCCAGAAGAAACAGGGCGCAAAAGGCGCCGGTAAACCCTGCCCCGACCAGCAGATATACCAGATGACCGACCAGCCCGCTCTCAAAGGGGCCGATCCACCACAGGCCGGGCAGCCCTCCCATGTACCAGGCCAGGAAAAAAAGCGAGCAGGCGGCATAGCAGCTCAGCCAGTCCGCCAGATAGATCTCCCTGCGCCGATAGCCTGCGATCAGCCGGTTGCGCAGCGGGCCCTCCACATAGTCCGCCCCCAGAAACAGCCCGATGAACACCGCGTAAAAGATTCCCAAATAGGGCGCCGAGGAAAAGAAAAAATACTCCGTGCTTCTGAAAAGGCCATTCGCCTCCATTTCAGCCACGCTTTCGGCACTGCTCATGATCGTGGCAAGGGCCATCAAAAACAGCGCCGCCAGGATGATCCAAAAACTCTTATCCTTCCGCAAACGCGCAAAATTTGCCGCCAACAGATTCCTCATGACCGTTTCCCTCCCATCAGATTCAGATAATAGCTTTCCAGGCTTTCCTCCCGTTCCCGGACGGAGAAAAGCTCGCAGCCTTCTTTCAGGAGGGCCGTCACAAGCTTTGTGATATTGAGATCCGCATAAATATCCGCCCTGCTTTCGGAAAGGATCTTATATTCCGCCCCCATTTCCTCCAGCACCCGGGCCAGCGCCCCCGTATCCGTCACCTCCACCTGCAGGCAGCGCCGGAAGGACATTTCCAACGCCTCTGCGCTGACCTCCTTTACCATGCGTCCGCCGTCCAGAAAACCGTAATGGGTGGCCAGCTTCGACAACTCGTCCAGGATATGGCTGGAGATCAGCACCGTGATCTGAAACTCCCGGTTCAGCTTTAGGATCAGCTCCCGGATCCCGATAATGCCCTGGGGATCCAGGCCGTTGACAGGCTCGTCCAACACCAGAAGGTCCGGATCCCCCGCCAGCGCTACGGCGATCCCCAGCCGCTGCTTCATCCCCAGGGAAAAATGCTTCACCTTCCTGCTGCCGGTACCCTGCAGCCCCACCAGTTCTAACAGCTTCGGGATCCCCTCAAAAGAGGGCTTTCCCAGGATGCGGTATTGCTGCCGGAGATTTTCCTCCGCAGAAAAAAAGGGATACAGAGAGGGCGTCTCCACCACAGCGCCCATGCGCCTGCGGGCCTTCTCGATCCCTTTTTGACGGCTGTCGGCCCCGTACAGCGTAAACGATCCGGATGTGGGCTCCTGCAGGCCGCAGATCAGCCGGATCAGCGTGGTCTTGCCCGCCCCGTTTTTCCCCACCAGGCCGTAGACCGCTCCTTTCGGTACGCGCATGGACAGCCCGTCGAGTACCCTGTTATGTCCGTACCGCTTGCACAGGCTGTCCGCCGTAAGCACATATTCCATTCCCGTTCCTCCGTTTCCCGCGCGCTCTTTCGCGCCGTTTCTAACAGCATAAACGAAGAACGTAAAGAAACCGGTAAAGAAAAGCTTAAAGATTTCGTAAAGATATTCCGCAAAAACGCCGATCCGGGCGTTCCCCGGACAGCATTGCCCTGGCAGGGGCCACAAGGGCGTGTCTTACCGCGCAAACCCCGCCTTTTCCATGTTTTGCGCCGCGCCGAAATAGGCGTATTTGGGTTTCATGGCAAAATCGAACAGCATCGGGCTGTATTCTCTGCGCCAGGACTGGGCGTCGGAAAGGCCCCAGAAGGTCAGCGCGTCCATTTTGATCACGCCCGCGTCCACCCGTTCCAGCAGTCCTCTGATCAGATCATAATAAAACAATCCCTGCTTGCGCAGATTTTCATCGGTAGGGGCCCCCGGCATCTGGTACTGACCCAGGCAGACATCCAGTTCGGTCACCTGAAGCTTCAGCCCGGTTTTTCCCAGCGTTTCCACAGCCTCAAAATATGTCTCCAGATCGTCCGAGGTATAAAGATGGGCCTGCAGTCCGATGCCGTCGATCAGGCTGCGCCCGTCCTCGTCCACAAGGGTACGCACGAAATCGCTGATGGTCTGGGCCTTGAACTGCTCATTATAATCATTGTAATACAGGTCTATGGTTTCCGGCGCGTACTGATCCGCATAATAGAACGCGTACCAGAGATAATCCTCCCCAATGATCTCGGACCAGTGATTCTGCCGCATCGTGCCGTCCTCCATCCAGGCTTCGTTTACCACATCGTAGGCGTAAAAGAGATCCAGATAGCCCATCTCCTCCAGCTTTTCAAACACCTGGCGGATCATGCTCTCCATCCGCGCAAGCAGCTCCTCCCGCCCCACATAACCGTTCTTCTCGTCAAAGCCCTCATGGAAGAGCCACTCGGGGGTCTGGCTGTACCAGACCAGCGTATGCCCGCGCAGGGAAAAATGGTTCTGTTTGGCCCAGTACAGCATCATCATGGCGTCCTGGTTAAAATTCACCACAAGCTGCCCCTGCTTTTGGCTTTCCTTCTGATCCAGGATGTAATCGGGCTTCATGTCGTTTCCCATGGTCACGCTGTTGAACTGCTCCTGGATCACCTGATTGATGGAATTGCGGTTGATCTCATAGGTGGACAGACAGGTGCCCACCTTCATGCCATGCTGGGCAAAAAGCTCCTTTAAGGAAAGCCCCGCTGTCAGATCCTCCTCTTCGGTTTGCGCCGCCTCCGGGGCGGACGTTTCCTGTTCTGTCTGCTGCGCTGCTGTTTGCCCTGTCGCCGTTTCCTGCGCCGCTGTTTCCTGCGCCGTCGTTTCCTGCGTCACATCCGTTTTCTTTTGGGCAGCGCTGTCGTTGGCCGCACTGCCGCAGCCGACCAGGAGCAAAAGCGTCAAAAGCGCCCCCGCCAAAAATTTTTTCTGCTTTCCTGTCTGCTTCATCCTACATTTTCTCCCTTTTTTTCTGATCTTTAGATCCGTCGTTCCATAAAAAGCCGATCCCCCAGACCGCCTCGATGCGATCCTCGCAGCCAATCGCTTTGAGTTTTTTGCGAAGGTTGCTGATATGCATCTTCAGCGAGCCCTCGGTGCAGTCCGGCGTATCCTGACTGATCCGGTCAAGCAGCCGGGAACGTGGGATCACCTGCGAGGGATTCTGCAAAAACAGCTTCAGAACCGCACATTCCGTCCGCGTCAGGTGCGCCTGCCGCTGCCTGTCGCCTGCATCCGTCAGCCTGTCTTCCTCCGCCGACGTTTCTTCCTCTGTCGGCGCTTCTTCCACTGTCGGCGCTTCTTCCACTGCCGGCGTTTCTTCCTCCGTCGGCGCTTCTTCCTCTGCGCCTCCCCCGATCCGGCAGATCATACCGCTTTGTACATCCAGACGCAGATCCCCTGCCGTCAGGATCTCTGCCTCTGCCATCGGATGGCTGCGCAGAGCGACCTGGATCCGGGCCAGCAGTTCCTTGGTGTCGAAGGGCTTTGTCATATAGTCCGATACGCCGCCCAGCAGCAGGGCCACCTTATGCTCTACCTCCGCTTTCGCGCTGAGTACGATAACGGGAACGCCTTTGATCCGCTTCAGCACCTCTTCCCCGGACATGCCCGGCAGCATCAGATCCAGCAGGATCAGATCCGGACGCCAGTTTGCAAGCAGCAGCGCCGCCTCCGTGCCGGACCAGGCGTGGGTCACTCTATATCCGGCCTTTTGTAGCACCTCCTCCAGCATATTTCCGATGGCGGGATCGTCCTCGATCACCAGAATCCTTCTCATTTTCTCCTCCCTGCCGCGCGCCTGTGGGGCATGCGATCCTTATCCCGTCTTTTGGGGATCAAAGGGACAGTTCCCCTTCGATGCCCTCGAAATCGATCCGCTTCGCCGTGCCGTCCTTTAACGTGATCTCCACCGGCCCGTAAATCCCGCAGCCCTGCGGGTCGGTATAGCGGACGGATTCCACAGGGAAGATCTCCTCCGGCAAAAAGTCCTCCAGGCTTTCTTTGGTAATGACCTGGGAAAGCAGAAGCCCCGGCGCATAGCTATAGCGTTTGTGCCACTCTCCTTTGGCGTAGATCACGATGGAATGTTCCGAATCCGGATTCGTCCCGACGCTCTTTACCAGGGAAAGCTCCTGCCAGCCGCCGTATACCGTCATGGCAAGCTGTTTTTCCTTTCCCGTGAAATCATGCCCTTTTAACAGGATCGCCTTCGCGCCTTTACACTCCAGGCGGATCACCTCCGTACCGTTGTCCGGGAAGCCGAAAGCCCCCAGCGTCAGCGACACGGGCCGCCTGTAGAGCCTGAGCCTGTCCGCCCGAAAGATCCCATAGGGAACCGCAAAATCCGCCAGATTGACCGCGTGGTTCCAATGGGTTTCCTTTTCCGGGGAATAATGGAAATACTGCCGCCGGTACAGCACGCCGTCCTTTTTTCCCCGCCAGAAGGTCACGTTGCAGCGCTCATACTGCCCGCTGGTCTGATCAAACAGAACGTACTGCTGCGCCTCCACATCCTGCGCAGGGGACGACTCCCACGGATATTTGGTATGATAGGCCAGCTTGGAATAGTTCCACATGCCGTGCAGATCCCCCGGCGCTTTCTTCACCTTCCCGGTGCGCAGGATCGTGCTGCCGTTGGCCTGATGATTGGAAAAGCACAGGGCGGGCCCGTTTAACGCTATCTCCTTTACTTCCTTTTCCCCCAGCTTTTCCCAGGTTCCGTTATGCTCCTTTGCCGTCCAGAAAGGATGGTCTTTGGGCAGGTGCAGGCAAAGGAAGGCCTTGCCCAGCCAGAAGGGGGATTCCGCGCAGGAATAGCCCTGCACCAGCGGCGTGAACTGCCCGTAAAAGCCCAGGGTGGGCACTCCCTGATATAAAAAATCCTCCCGGGATAAAAACTGCAGAAGCGACCCGGAACAGATGCGCCGCGCCAGCCCCGGATCCGCCCTGGAATCCTTCAGAAACAGATTGCCGTCAAAGGCGCTGGTGGCCGCGTTGCGGTAAATGTTGCTCCGGCCCCACATATTGGTAAAGCCGTCCCGGTCGAAAAAATCCGGATACGTCTCCATGAGACGGTTGGAATATTCCTCGAACTTCGCCGCCAGATAGGGCGCGTGTTCATAGCCGTACCAGAGGTTCCAGAGGGGCGCGTATACGTTGAAGGCCCAGCAGGAATAGTAGTCGAAGGAATGGCCGTCCCGGTACCAGCCGTCCCCCGCATAATAGTTGACGATGGCCTGGGCGTGTTCCGCCATGATCTCCTCGTCGATGGGATAGCCCTCCATATGCAGAAAGGCCAAATCCAGCATATTGAAAAGCCGCCAGTTCTGAGGCACCGTGTTGCCGTTGGCATACCCGGTCAGAAACGCAGCGATCACGTCCTTTTCTTCCTTTGTATAGGTATCCCAGATCTGCGGCTTGCAGACCCACAGACAGATCACCAGCGCGCAGGTCTCCACGGTCTGCTGAAACGCCCGTTCCCGGTCGCCGGAAACCTCCTGCATCTGCTCATAGCTTCCCACCGACACCGGATCGCCTTCGGTACAGGAGCGCAGCACCATGGATTTGTAATACTCCCGGAGCTTATATCCGCAGACCGCAATCTCCGGATCTGCGCCGATCAGCGGCGCCGCCACGAAAAAGGATCGGGCCAGCCCTTCAAAATATTCCGCTTTCTGCTCCCACACCGCATCGGCGGAATGGGGATAGGAAACCTTCGTCTCCTTGCGGGGCACCACCACGGGATCCGAAAAGGATCCGATATGCTGAAAGATCCCCTCCAACAGATATTTGCCCGCCTCGATCCAGCTCTCATAGGTCATCCCCGTATAAGGGCTTCGTTCAAAATCCAGCGTTTTCGGTTCAAACTTCATGCGCTCCTCCTCCCTTTCCGCCGCACGCTTCCGGTCACCAGAGAAACAACTCCTGCCCCGTCAGCTTCCAGATCGCCTCGATAAAGTAATAGTCCCCGTAAATAATGGAAAATTCATGCTCCTTGTGATGATAGGCCGCCGTGCATTTTTCCAGGATATTATCGCAGTTTTCGTCCCAGTTGCAGCGCTTTTCCTCCAGCGCGCGCAAAAGCCGCAGGGCTGCGCCGCCAAACAGCCGCTTTTCGTTTTCCGGGACGCACTTTTCTATTTCCAGAAGGCCGCAGGCCGCGATGGCCGCCGCCGTGGAATCCTCCCAGGCGCAATCCGCTGGCTGCCGAAAGTCCACAGGGATCAGGCCGCTTTCCGGGATGTTGGCGATAAAATAGTGGGCCACCCGCAGGGCGTCCTCCAGATAGCGCCTCTTCTTCGTATGCAGATAGCTCAGCGTAAAGCCGTACAGCGCCCAGGCCTGACCTCTCGTCCAGGAGGAACCCGTCCCATAGCCCTGGCCGCCAAAGGACTGCACATATTCCCCCGTCAGCGGATTGAACTCCACGATATGGTTCACAGAACCGTCGGGACGCAGGAAATAGGTTTCCGCCGTATCCGCGTGCATCGTGGCGATATGATAAAACCGGGGATCGTTCGTCTCCTCCCAGGCCCAGTACAAAAGGGGCAGGTTCATCATACAGTCGATAATGGCCTAGCCCGCCTTGCCGCCGTCTCCGCCATCGTTCCAGGCGCGGATGAAACGCCCTGCGGGATTGAACCGCCCCGCCAGGTCGCCGGCCGCCAAAAGGGCCCTGTTTTTGGACGCTTCGCTGCCTGTCATGCGGTAATCGGCCACCGCCGTAGGCATCCACTTAAAACCGCTGTCGTGATCCATCCCCCGGGCAGTCATCAGGTTTTCATCCAGCCACGCCTCATTGTCCTCCGCGATCTGCCTGTAAAGCGGATCCTTCGTGGCGTGATAGAGCTGCCACATCATGCCGCCCCAAAAGCCGTTGGTCCACCAACAGATATCCTTTTTGCGCCAGTCGTCGAACACCCCATCCACCGTGGTATAGGGGATCTTGTCCCGGCTGCGCTGCGCCACGATCCTGACCTTTTTTTTGATCTTCTCCGAAACCTCGTTTGCCCAAACCTGTCTGTCCATATTGCCCTCCTGTTTTTATCATCCTACGATGTTCTGCACCCAGACCCGTTTTTTCAGCAATACCGCGCCGATGGCGCACTTGATAAAGTCCAGGCACTTGACCGTTACATACAGCGGCACGATGGGCACCGCCGTAAAATGTCCCAGCAGATAAGCCGCCGGGATGGAAAAGACCCAGACGTAAACGCTGTCAAAGAAAAAAGTCACCACCGTCCTGCCGCCGGAACGAAGGGTGAAATAAGAAGCGTGCATAAAAGCGTTTGCCGGCATGAACAGCGCCTCCACAATGATAAAACTGGCCGCCAGACTACGCACGCTCTCCGTCGTATTGTAGATCCGGGGAAACAGCGGTGCCATCAGCGCCATGGCCGCGCCGATCCCGAAACAGACCGCCACGGAAAAAAAGATCAGCTTCCGATCCTGGTCCACCGCTTCCTCCATCCGGCCCGCCCCCAGAAGCTGGCCTACAATGATCGCCACCGAACTGCCCAGCGCCAGAAAGACCACATTAAAGACATTGGACACCGTGGAAGAGATGTTCTGGCTCGCCACCACGTCCAGTCCCCGGAAGGAATAGCACTGCAAAAGCACGGCCATGCCGCAGGACCACAGCGCTTCGTTCGCCATCAGCGGCGTCCCCTTGCGGACGATCTGCCGACACAGGCCCCGCGGGATCTTAAACGAACGATAGGCGCCTACGATAAACGGCGCCCTCTTCGGATGGCAGTGGGTCCAGACCGCCGTGACAATACATTCCACGAACCGGGAAAGCACCGTCGCCCAGGCCGCTCCCGCCACGCCCAGACAGGGCGCGCCAAAATGCCCGAAGATCAGAATGTAATTAAAGAGCAAATTCACAAAAACCGCCAGCACTCCGGCCAGCATGGGGACAAAAGTCTCCCCGCAGTCCCGCAGGGTGCCGGAATAAATCTGCACCAGGGTAAAGGGAACAAACCCCAGGAGCATGATGTTCAGGTATTCCTTCCCGTAACGGAAAGTGGCCGCAATGTCCGACGCCGCGCCCTCTCCCTGCAGATACAGGGAAAAAAGCTTTCCGCCCGCGCAAAAAAAGATCCAGACGGCGGCCAGCAGAAACAGCGAACAGACCACGAGCTTAAACCGGAAGGTGTTGCGCACGCCCTCATGATCGCCCTTCCCGAAAAACTGCGCGCCAAAAATACCTGCGCCGGAGATCATGCCGAACACGCAGATATTATACACAAAGATCAGATTATTGGCGATGGCCACGCCGGACATCTGCGCCGTCCCCACCTGCCCTACCATGATATTGTCCAGCAGGCCGACGAAATTCGTGATCCCGTTCTGGATCATGATCGGGACCGCTACCGTCAGCACCATTCTATAAAAATGCCGGTCGCCGATATACTTTCTCTTCCGCATTCTTTCACCGCACCTTTTCAGGCTTTCATGCGGACATTGTAACATATATCCGGCCGTCTTTCCAGATAAAAGTGAAAACCCAAAAACGCGCGCTGCCGGGCCTGCAGACACAAAAAAAGGGCACGGCCTTTTTGCCAATGCCCCTTTTCGTTCTGTCAAAACCTTATCCCTCGATCGCGATATACTTCTTTTGAGCGACCGCAGGCTGCGCATCCTTCTTCGGAACGGTCAAATGCAGAACGCCCTGCTTGAACTCGCCCTTGATATCCTCTTCGATCAGATCCTTACCTACATAAAAGCTTCTCTGATAAGAACCCGTGTAACGCTCCCGGCGGATATAGGATCCGGTCTTTTCGTCCTTCTCCTCCTCGGCCTTTTCCTGCGCCGCCGAAACGGTCAGATAGCCGTCCTCCAGGGAAACCTGCACATCCTCCTTCTGAAAACCGGGCAGCTCCATTTCCAGTTCATAGGCGCCGTCCGTCTCGCGGACATCGGTTCTCATAAGGTTCTTCTGCCCTCTTCTGAAATCCCTGTCATCCCAGAACGGGAAACGGAAAAAGTCATCGAACAAATCTCTTCCAAAAATGCTTGGTGTCAACATAACACATTCCTCCTTTATCTCGATTGATGCATTTGTTTTATTTGTTATATTTGTAATATAACAGCTGTTTTCTCTTTTGTCAAGGGCTGTTCCGCTTTTTTGTGTGAAAAAAGTGTGAATTTCCGTATCCGTTTAGCCCCTTGTCCTCTCGTTACACAATATCCCCTGTTTTTTTCATTTTATCCTTTTTATCTCCGTATTTTATCCGTCTTTTCCTGCACTTTAAGCAAAACAAAAAGGCCCCGGGAATCAACCCATGAGCCTTTGTTCTCCTCTCAGAAGCTTCGCCCGCCGGACGCCTCCACAGGCGCTCAGCTATGCTCCACGCCCCGGTCCCCGTAGGAACCGTCGTAGTTGCCCTTCACCCGTTCGATCTCATTCTTGCGATCCCACAGCCAGCTTAAATGAACCTCTATCCCCTGGCGGATCCGCCGGAAATTCTCCATATGCCGGTACAGGATCACAGCCACCGCCAGGCCAAAGATCAGCGTCCCCGCCAGGCTTTTAGTCTGCACGCCGTAAACGATCGCAAACATCACCGAAGCGGTGGTCGGCACCACGCAGATGTAATTGACTGCAAAAGCCAGTACGGCTTCGATCGCCAGAAGCACCAAAAAAACCCTGGGATCATAGGCCAGCGCCACGCCCGCCAGACAGGCCAGGCCCTTGCCTCCCTGAAAGTCCATAAACACCGGGAAAACATGGCCGATAATGCACATCGTCCCTGCGGTGATCCCGGCCAGGGCGTATCCCGGAAAGAGACGCGCCGCCAGACGATAGGCCAGGTACGCCTTGAAGATGTCAAAGGCCGCGCTGATCACACCCACGGTCCGCCCCAGCATGATCATCGCGTTGGAAGCTCCCGCATTGCCCGAACCGATCCTGCGGATATCCAGCCCTTTGAGCCTTCCGAAAAGATAGGACGGATTGATCCCGCCCAAAAAATATCCCAATAACGAGCTTCCAAGAATGTCCATCGCAATCCCCCCACTGCCTGTCCGCCTGCTGCCGTCTTTGCGTCCTTTGTACCGCCAACATCTTTATTATACCACACTTTATCCGAACTTCAATATTTTTGCCCGCAGAAACGGGATTCCTGCCCCTATGCCATATAGCTTTGCAGGTCCGCGCACCGGGGGCTGACCGGCGCGCCCAGATAGGACGCCGGGATCGGTTTTTCCTTTGGCGCGATCTCTATCCGTTCCAGCGCCACCGCCGCGTCCACGCAGAACACGGAAAGCGTATGGCAGCCTGCCTCCAGCGACGCCCGGGCGGTCGTCCGGTGTTCCTCTGTCAGCACGCCCTGGGCCCACTCCTGACACAGCCCGCCCACATCGGCGCGGTAACCCTCTTTTACCGTGGACAAGATCTGCAGTTCTCCCTCGTCCAGCCTGATTCCCAGACGGACGCCCTCCGTGCGCTGCACCGGATTTGCAGGGTTCGTGATCAGCGCGATCTCGTACTCCTGCGCTTCCTTCAAATAAAAACGATAGGTCAGACAGGGCATTTCCTCCGGTTTTAAAAAGAGGCCAGTAGATGGGGTCACTTTCATGGCGCCGCCGTATTTTCCCAGTCCTGCGATCGGCGCATACTCTGCCTTTTCTCCCAAAAAGAGGCCCGCCCTTTGCTCACTGAAGCCGACCGCAGGCATCACCACGCGCCCGGCATCCTCCACATAAACGTCGTCCGCCAGAGCAGGCAAAAGGATCGGCGCTGCTTCCACCTCCAGCGCGATCCGCTCCCCCTGATCGCTGCAGACCATGTATCTGGCCGTGGCCCGTTCTTTTTGCCCGGCCATAAACTTCGTCCGGTCAAAGCTGATATCCACGGAGAAAAGCTCTTCCACTTCGCCCTCCAGACAGGAAAACCGCAGCCAGGGACAGGCGTCCCCTTTGATCGTAAAACGGTAAGTCCCCTTCCCGCTGTTTCCCAGCCGGATCTGCACCCGCTCTGCAAAGGAATCGGCGAAATCCCGGATCCGCAGCGTCTCGCAGTTGTATCCGTGGGTATACCAT
>X22_European_Rabbit__coassemble_62_pt1 | contig 28356 bp, 30 predicted proteins | sample X22_European_Rabbit__metabat2_low_PE_003 | metagenome-assembled genome bin X22_European_Rabbit
GATCTCTGCTTTTTTAATTATTCAGTTGTAACACATGTATTGTAAACCTACACACAGGAACGGCCAATGGAGATTAAAACAGTTTACAACGGGAAAAAGCATGTGTATAATTGAAAGGTGGCCAGGTGCAAAAGAAAGGATGTCCGAAGAAAATGCCAAAGAAAGACTATTTGTCAGTTCTTTTAAAGAGTTTATTGACAGGCACATTCTTGTATGTGTGGGTCCTTATCCTTTTTTTCCAGGAGTATGCCTGGCGGAAAAATCTGCTTCCAAACGCCGTATTGCTGGTTGCGATACTGGTCATTGCAGGGGGAATTTATTGTATCCGGCGAAGAAGGGGCCGAAATATCCGAAAATATCGGTTAAATTCTAAACAGGAATTGTTTTGGCTGTTGGCCTTTTCGGCAACGCTATATGTGGTTCAACTGGCGGTCATCTGGAATGCGGGTTTTCGCACCTCCTGGGATCCCGGAGCGGTGTTATACGGCGCCCGTTATGCCGCCCAGCAGGACAGGGCAGGGATAGAGAGCATGGCATATTATTTTTCCGTTTATCCCAATAATCTGCTGCTGGTTTTTTTCTATGCGGTCATATTGAGGATCAATGCCATGATCGGTTCGCCTATCTCTAACGGAACTTTGCTTCTGGCTTTCGTGCAGTGTATTCCGATCAGCTTTGGAGGGATTTTGCTGTTTCGTGTGGCCCGCCGTTTTGTAACGGGCCCTTTGGCCTGGCTTACCTATTGGTTTTACTGGCTATTGGCCGGACTGTCGGGGTGGATTATGATCCCCTACTCCGATTCCAGCGGCCTGCTCCTTCCGCTCTTTCTTTTCTGGCTCTATTTAAAGGGGAAGGAGGTAGGGGACAGAAGAAAGAAGCTGCTCTTTTGCTTGCTTTTGTGCGCCGCCGCCTATGTGGGGTACTGGATCAAGCCCATGACCATGATCGTGTTGATCGCTATCTGGCTGGTGGAAATAATAGGGATGATAGGGAAAATAGCGGCCGGGAAAAAACTTCGGGAAACAGGGCTCCATTTGTATATGCTCTTTGCGGCGGCAGGTTTTTTGGCGGCTGCCCTTTGCGTCAATACGGCTGTGAAAAGTATGGATTTCCCGGTGGTAACGGAAACGGTTTTAAGCTGGCAGCATCATATGATGCTGGGGGCGAATGAAAAATCTTCGGGAGGTTACAATCAGGAGGATTTCGATTTTTCCACAGCTTTTTCTGACCGGAAGGAGCAGAACCGCGCTGAACTGGCCAAGGTAAAGGAGCGGCTAAAGGAGATGGGGTTCGCCGGTTACGGGCGTTTGTTTACCCGAAAGGCTGCCAAGAATTATCTGGACGGCTCTTTCGGTTGGGGAGGCGGGGAAACTTTTTATACGGAGGTTTTTCCGGAACGGGCAAATCCGCTCTGTCCGCTGCTTCGTTCCCTTTATTATGACGATAAAGAGGACAACCTGTTTGGGTACTATGCCCAGCTCCGGCAGTTTGTATGGCTGGCGGTCCTTTTTGGCATAGTATTTGCAGCAGCAGGAAAGGCAGCCTTGAACACAGAAGAAAAGGTGTTGGTCCTGGCGGTGCTTGGCCTGATGTTGTATCTGCAGATTTTTGAGGCCCATCCGCGTTATCTTTTCACCTATGTTCCACTTTACGCCATATTGTCGGCGATAGGTTTCCGAAATTTGGGAAGCAGGGTATACGATGACAAACAAATATGATAAGATCATTATAGGAGCGGGGCTCTATGGCTGTTATGCGGCGGATCTTTGCGGGGAAAGAGGAGAAAAGGTTCTTGTTCTGGAATATGAAAAAGAGCCTTTTTCGCGCGCGACCTATGTCAATCAGGCCAGGGTGCATATGGGGTATCATTATCCCAGAAGCCTGACCACGGCGCTCAAATCCGCCGGCTATTTTCGAAGGTTTGTGCAGGACTATGGCTTCTGCATCCATGACAGCTTTGAACAGGTGTATGCCATGGCAGGGCAGTTTTCCTGGACGAACGCGGAGTGCTTTAAAGAGTTTTGCCGGGCGGCCCGGATCCGCTGCGAGGAAGTGCCCCCATCGCGCTTCTTTCAGCCGGGCATGTGTGACGGCGCTTTTTTGACAGAAGAATACACTTATGACGCGAAGCTGCTGCGCGACTGGTACAAGGAAAGGCTGGACAGGCGCGGAAACGTAAGTATTCTTTATAATGCCAGGATCGAAATGATCGCAAAAACGGACAGCGCCTTTGTGATCAGGATGGAGGATGGCTGTGAATACGAGACAGGCTATGTATTAAACGCTTCCTATGCGTCGGTCAATCAGATCCTGGCTCGTGTGACGGGGGTTGAAACGGCTCCTTTTCCCATTAAATATGAGCTGTGCGAGATCATCCTCTGCGATGCTTCAGAACGTTTGAAAGGGTTCGGTATTACGGTAATGGATGGGCCGTTTTTTTCGATCATGCCTTTTGGGAGGACAGGCCTGCATTCGCTGACGGCTGTGACATTTACCCCGCATATGACTTCCCCTCAGGAATTGCCGCACTTTTCCTGCCAGGAAAAGCTTACGGAAAAGGATGATGCCTGCAGCCCCCAAAACCTTGGGAACTGCAACCTATGCCCCCACAGGCCGCAGACAGCCTGGCCGTATATGTCGAGGCTTGCGCAAAAATATATGAAAGAGGAATACGGTTTTCGTTACCGCGAATCTTTATTTTCCATGAAACCGATCTTAAAGTCCTCTGAGGTGGACGATTCCAGGCCGACTGCGATCCAGGTATTGTGCGAAGCGCCCACGCTGGTCAGCGTACTGTCCGGCAAGATCAATACAGTGTACGATCTGGATCCGTATTTATAAGGAAAGCGCAGAGAAATTCGAGCTGAAAAACGGTGGGAAACAACAAAATGAGAGAGAACGGAAAAGAAAACAAATTCATCTCGGCAGTGGTGTATCTGCATAATGAAGGAGAAGCTGTGCGCGATTTCTTCGACAGGGTGATCGCTGTCTTTGAGGCGAATTTTGAACGGTACGAAATCGTCTGCGTCGATGACGGCTGCACGGATATCACCCTTGAAGTCCTCAGGGAATATCTGGAAACGCATCCGCTTAAGGCAATGGTCAGCGTTGTGCATATGAGTTTTTTCCACGGGCTGGAAAGCGCGATGAACGCAGGACGGGATCTGGCGATCGGAGATTTTGTCTATGAGTTCGACAGCGTGAACGTGGACTATGATCCAAAGCTGGTTCTGGAAACGTATCATCGGATGTTGGAGGGCAACGATATCGTGGCCGCCACGGCGGGCAGGGCCGCACGGCTGTCTTCCCGTATTTTCTATGCGGTATATAATCAGACCAGCCGGGGAAAAAACAGGATCGGGGCAGAGACGTTCCGGCTCGTGTCGCGCCGGGCGATCAACCGGATCAAAGCCATGGGACAATATATTCCGTACCGAAAGGCCGTCTATGCGGGCTGCGGTCTGAGCAAGGCAGAGGTTTGTTACGAACCTGTCCGGCAGAAACGGCAGCACGGAAAGCAGAGGGCCGGCGAACGGGTCTCCCTGGCGCTGGATTCCTTTATTTATTTTACGAACGTGTTAGAACATCTGTCAGGCATCCTGTGCATTGTTTTTTTGCTGTTCACGGTGGGCGTGGGTATATATATTATCCGGGATTACCTGATGGGCGGCCAGATCGTGGAGGGCTGGTTATCCACCATGGGTTTTCTGACGTTTGGCTTTTTTGGCGTCTTTGCGCTCCTTACCCTGACGCTGAAATACCTTTCGGTGATCTTAAATCTGATCTTTAAACAGCAACGGTATCTGATCGCGGATATTGAAAAGGTGGCGGGAAAATGAACGGACAGACCATGCGTATCAATTTACTGTTTCCGGTTTTGAATGAAAGGCTCAGGCTCCGTAAGGGGATTGAGGGGACTGTGGCCTATGTGCGGCAGAATCTTTCGATCCCCTGCCGGCTGACGATTTTGGACAACGGCTCGGAGGATGAGACGCCCGAAATCGGGAAAGCTTTGGCGAAGAAATATGAGGAAGTCAGCTATGTGCGTATGGAGGAACGCGGCGTGGGCGTTGCGTTCCGCAGAGGGATAGAACAGAATACCTGCGAACTGGTAGGCTATATGGATATCGATCTTTCGACGGATCTGAAATATCTGAAAAAAACGGTTGAAGCGTTCGCAGCCGATCCGGAACTGCAATATGTAAATGGAAGCCGTTTTAGCAGAGGGTCGGTCGTAAAGGGACGCAAATGGTATCGGAAGATCATTTCCGGAGGATTGGTCTTTCTGTTGAAATCCATTTTTCATATGAAGGCCACAGACGCGGTATGCGGGTTTACATTTCTCAGAAACGATGCGGCGCAGCGTCTGGTGAAGGAGTGCAGCCAGGATAACGGCTGGTTCTATACGATCGAATTTCTGCTGCGGGCAGAGCGGGACAACCTGAAGATATACGATATGCCGGTAGAGTGGCAGGAGGACTACAATACCACGGTAAAGATCCCCAAGACGATCAAAAATTATCTGACCCGCATGGTGAAACTGAAGAAAGCTTTCAGGGAAGAGGACAGGAGAAATGCTGAAACGAATTGACCTGACAAGGGATTATCGCAGGTATCGGGAGGAATATCAACAGGCAATAGAACTGGTCTGCAAGGAGAGCGCCTTCTCCGGAGGGAAATATGCGGATCAGTTTGACCGGGAGTTTGCGGCATTTTGCGGTGTGCCCTATGCCACCGGGGTGAATAACGGAACGACAGCGCTGCACTGCGCCATGATGGCATTGGGGATCAAAGCGGGGGACGAGGTGATCGTACCGGCCAACACTTATATCGCTACCGCCTGGGCCGTTACCTATACTGGGGCGGTACCGGTCTTTGTGGACTGTACGGCCGACACATGGGAGATCGATCCGGAAAGGATAGAAGAAAAGATCACATCGCGGACGAAAGCCATTATAGGCGTGCATCTGTACGGACAGCCCTTTGCCTTCGGGCAGGTGGAAAAAATTGCCAAAGAGCATGGTTTATATGTCGTAGAGGACTGCGCCCAGGCCCACGGCGCGAAGTATGAGGGAAGGATGGCCGGCAGCCTGGGGGAACTGGGGTGTTTTAGCTTTTATCCGGGGAAAAACCTGTACGCCTTTGGGGAAGGCGGAAGCGTGACCTGTTATAAAAAAGAGTATTATGATGCGATCAATGTGATTAAGAACCAGGGCTGCCGCGTGCAGTATCAGCATGAGAGGATCGGCTATAATTACCGGCTGGAGGGCCTGCAGGGGGCGGTACTCAGCGTGGGGCTGCGTCATTTGCCGGAGTGGACGAAACGGAGGATCGAAATTGGGGAAACTTATCTTCGGGAGATCCGCAATCCCCGGTTTACCATGCAGGCGCATCCGGAGAATACGGAGCCGGTCTATCATCTTTTTGAAGTTATGGTGGAGGATCCGGCAGCCTTTTTACAATACATGGCGCGTCAGGGAATCGAATGCCATCGCCATTATCCGGTGCCCTGTCATCTGCAGAAGGCCTATGCCTCTTTGGGGTATCGGGAAGGAGACTGCCCCAACGCAGAGTTTTTGGCGAAACATTGCGCAACGCTGCCCCTGTTTCCTGAGATGACCCAGGAAGAGGTCGGCAGGGTGATAGAAGCCTGCAATCATTATCAGGGTTAAGAGCGATGAAAAAGATGAAAAGAGTGCTTCTGTCGGAACAGGGAAGATTCCTTCTGGTGGGGGTCATGAATACGCTGATCGGGATGTCGGCTATGTTCATAGCGTATAATGTATTTCATTTGGGGTACTGGCTTTCCAGCGCGATGGATTATATCATAGGCAGTATTTTCAGCTATTTTGCCAACAAATATTTTACATTCCGTTCCGACAGGAAATCTGCCGCGGAAGCGGTAAGGTTCGCGTTTCATATTCTGCTCTGTTATCTTGTGTCGTATAGCGTTGCGAAACCGTTGGTGAGCGCCGCGCTTCAAAGATTGCATTTCCCGGTTTCTGTGCTGGAGCAGATCAGTATGGTGTTTGGCATGTGTATTTTTGTCGTGTTAAATTACTTCGGCCAGAAATTTTTTGTGTTCCATCGGAAAAAGACGGAAGCATAATGCGGGGTTGCAGATTTTTTTGCCAGGGCTTTCAGAATATGTTATAATGCTGGCAGGATTTGATCGGACAGAGGTTTTGCATGGAGACGATTCTGGAAAAAATTGAGAGAGACGCTCCGGACAGGGAGAAGATTCGGCGGGCCGGAAAGATCCTGCAAAACGGAGGGCTGGTGGCATTCCCAACGGAAACCGTATACGGCCTGGGAGGGGATGCGCTCAACCCTGCTTCCAGCCGCAGAATCTACGAGGCCAAGGGGAGGCCCTCGGACAATCCGCTCATCGTACATATCTGCCGGTGGGAGGATATTTACCGGATCGCAGATCCCGTACCGGAAGCGGCGCACAGGCTGGCACAGGCCTTCTGGCCGGGACCTCTGACGATGATCCTGAATAAAAGGGACGCGGTTCCTTTGGAAACCACAGGGGGACTGGATACCGTTGCGGTGCGTTTTCCCTCCGATCCCATCGCCAGAGCGCTGAACGATGCGGCGGGCGGTTTTGTAGCCGCGCCCAGCGCCAACGCGTCGGGCAGACCAAGCCCTACCGTTGCAGAGTATGTCCGGGAGGATCTGGACGGGCGTATCGACATGATCCTGGATGGCGGCGAAGTGGGGATCGGCCTGGAGTCCACCATTGTGGATCTGACCGGCCCGGAACCGATGATACTGCGCCCCGGTTATGTGACAAAGGAAATGCTGGAAACGGTGCTGGGCAGCGTGGATGTGGACAAAACGATCCTGGAGGAAAACTGTAAGCTTCGGCCGAAAGCGCCGGGAATGCGCTACCGGCATTACGCGCCCAAAGGCGTGCTGACGGTCGTGGAGGGGATGCCGGAGCAGGTGGCGGCCTACATTGAAGAGAAAAGCCGGGAGGCCAGATCGCGCGGGGAAAGGGTAGGGATCATCGCTACGGATGAGTCCGAAAGCCGGTACAGGGCGCGCAGCAGCGCGGACAGCATCAAGAGCGTCGGAAGCCGGACGGATGAAGACGCGGTGGCCAGAAGCCTTTATCGGATCCTGCGGGAATTTGACGATGAAGGGATGACGGTCATTTATTCGGAAGCCTTTGCCCAGAGCGGTTTGGGACAGGCTATCATGAACCGGCTGTTAAAAGCGGCGGGGCATCGCGTAGAGAAAGTGTGAGCGTTTTTCAAAGGGCGCTGCGACGGCGGCGCCGCAGATGGCGTCACTCATAGAGGAAAGAAAAGGGGGAATTTGTATGATCGCGCTGGCAAGCGACCATGGCGGTTACGATCTAAAGCGCCAGATCATCGCCTGGCTGGAGGAAAAGGGGATCGGCTATCAGGATTTTGGCTGCTACCAAAAAGAGTCCTGCGACTATCCTGATTTCGGAAGGGCGGCGGCAGAGGCCGTGGCCAAGGGGGAATGTGAGAAGGGCGTGGTGATCTGCACCACCGGTATCGGCATTTCCATCGTGGCCAACAAAGTGAAAGGCATCCGCTGCGCGCTGTGCGCGGATACGGTATCCGCGCGGTTGACGCGGGAACACAACGACGCCAATATGCTGGCGATGGGAGCAGGCATCGTAGGCAGCAATCTGGCTCTGGGGATTTTGGAAACCTTTCTGGACACGCCTTTTTCCGGGGAAGAAAAACATGTCAGGCGGGTCGGAAAGATCGAACAACAGTGAAGAAAGACGACAGAATAAAATACAAGTCCGCATATGCGGCAGGAGGGGAAAATGGGAAATGTTGTAATCATGGATCATCCGCTGATCCAGCATAAAATCGGCCTGATCAGGAGAAAAGAAACCGGAACCAAGGATTTCCGTCAGACGATCGGAGAGATCGCCATGCTGATCTGCTTTGAGGCGACCAGGGGGCTGGAGCTTTCCGACGTCGAGATCGAGACGCCGATCTGCAAAACCACGGTCAAGGAACTGAAAGGGCGCAAGATGGCGATCGTGCCGATCCTGCGGGCGGGCCTGGGCATGGTGGACGGCGTGCTGCGGCTCATTCCCGCAGCCAAGGTCGGCCATATTGGACTGTATCGCGATCCTGCGACGTTAAAGCCTGTGGAATATTACTGCAAACTGCCGGCGGACTGCGCGGAGCGGGAAGTGTTTGTGGTCGATCCCATGCTGGCCACGGGCGGATCTTCCGTGGCGGCGATCCAGATGCTCAAGGACAAGGGGTGCAAGCGGATCCATTTCATGTGCATTATTGCCGCGCCGGAGGGCGTAAAGGCGATGCAGGCGGCGCATCCGGATGTGGATCTGTATATCGGCGCGCTGGATGATCATCTGAACGATCACGGATATATCGTTCCCGGCCTGGGGGATGCCGGAGACAGGATTTTCGGTACGAAGTAAGAAAAGCGGCGGCCGACAGACAGGCCATTTGGGACGAAGGAGGAAGGAAAGATGAAACGTCAGGATTATATTTCCTGGGATGAGTATTTCATGGCGGTGGCCAAGCTGGCCGGGATGCGTTCCAAGGATCCCAACACCCAGGTGGGCGCCTGCATTGTCAGCCAGGACAACAAGATCTTATCCATGGGGTATAATGGCCTGCCGATCGGCTGTTCCGATGATGAGTTTCCGTGGGAACGGGAGGGGGAGGAACTGGAGACCAAATATCCCTATGTGACCCACAGCGAACTGAACGCCATCCTGAATTTCAGAGGAGGCAGTCTGGCAGACGCCAAGCTGTATGTGACGTTGTTTCCCTGCAACGAATGCGCGAAGGCGATCATCCAGAGCGGCATCCGGGAAGTGATCTTCGACAGCGACAAGTACGCGGACACGCCGTCCATGCGGGCGTCCAGGCGAATGTTTCGCGCGGCGGGGGTGGCTTACCGCCCCTACCAGCGCAGCGGGCGCGTGGTAAAAATGGAGTTATGACGGAGGTTGGCATAGGATGAAACCATTGTGGTACAGACTGGTTCTGTCCATTGTGGCGTGTTTTTTGTGTGCTGCGCTCCCTGTCCGCACGGTGCAGGCCAGCAATGTAGACGCGCTCCGGCAGCAGATCAGCGCGGCGGAGGAACTCAAAAAATCGACAGAAAACGCCAAAGAGGCTACAGAGGAGAATATCGGAGGGCTCAATAACGCCAAAAACTCCCTGCAGACCAAGCTGAACGGTCTGACGCAGGATCTGACCCAGATCAGCGAAAATCTGGAAGAGATCGAGAGCAATATCATTGCCAAAAACGAGGAGATCGCGGACACACAGCAGCGGCTGGAGCTGGCCAGGCAGACGGAAGAGACGCAGTATGCGGATATGAAGCGAAGGCTCCGGTATTTATATGCGGACAAGAACCAGTCTTATGTGGAAATGCTGGTCTCCGCCAAAAGCTTCGGAGATTTTTTGAACCAGAGCATTTATATTGAAAAGCTGCACGGCTATGACAGGAAGATGTTTCTGCAGTATAAAGCGAACCGGGAAGCCATTGAGGAAATGGAGGCGCAGCTGGAAGAGGAACGCGCCAACCTGGATGAACTCAAGAAGCAGGCGGAGGAGGAGAAAAGCAAGATCAGCGCCAACGTGAACAGCACCCGGAGTAGTATCGCGGGATACGCGGATCAGATCGCTGCGGCGGAAGCCCAAGCGGATCTGCTGGCCGATCAGATCAAGCAGCAGGAATCGGATATCGCCGCCCTCCAGAAACAGCTTGCCGAAGAGATCGCTAAATCCCGTCTGGCGGCGCAGTCAAAATGGCGGGATATTTCGGAAGTGACCTTCAGCGAAGAGGACCGGTATCTGCTGGCCAATCTGATCTACTGTGAGGCCGGTAACCAGCCCTACGACGGGCAGGTGGCGGTAGGGGCCGTGGTCATCAACCGCGTTCTGAGTTCCGTCTATCCCAATACGGTTTCCGGAGTTATTTATCAGTATAAGCAGTTTGCCCCCGTCCTGGACGGGCATCTGGCGCTGGCGCTGGCCAACAACCGTGCGACGGCAGCCTGTTACCGGGCGGCGGATGAGGCCATGTCCGGATTTACCAACGTGGGCCAGTGCGTATACTTCCGCACGCCGATCCCCGGGCTTACGGGGATTCAGATCGGAGGCCACATTTTCTATTAATGGCGTCATGGATGTGAGGAATATTATTAAAAGGACCGCCCTGCGGCACCAAAGAAGGTGCAGCCGTGGCGGTCTTAATGATATGTGTGGTCATCCCCGGTCAAATTCTTCCAGCGGGGAGAGAAGGAGATCCAACTGCCCTTCATAGATCTTGGAAAGCAGGGCGTCCAGGGAACGCAGCGCCTGTTTGAGCTGGTCTGTCGTGATCAGCCCGGCATCCAGGGCAGTCGCCAGCTCGTCCAGGTCCACCACCTGTACTTTGCCGTCCGGGTAAATGACGACGTCGGCCAACAGGTCCGTTACGATAAGGGAATTGGTATTTTCTTCATAATAGGAGGAAATAATATCACAATAACAGAACATGAGCGTATGATCGGCGCGGTAAAATCTGCTGATCTTATAGCCGTCTTCCAGGTAATAACAGGAAAAACCGTGATCCAGCTCCTTTTTCGGCCGGATCGTCTTCCAGGAGGTGACGATCAGACCGGTTTCCCGGCGCAGGATGGTATCCTGCAGCAGGGGAACGCATTCCTCCGGGATCAGGCGTCTGCGGTAGAGATGAAGATCTGTCCGGTCATGCAGGCTGTTATTCATAGCGGCTCCTTTTTGAAAACAACGATGTCCCGTTAAATTGTCAGATTTTACATTAAAAAGCCAAAAGAAGTTATCTAAATTTTACCTTAGGCGGCATGGCGTGTCAATGATTACGGCGTTAAAAAATTGAACAGATTCGAGGAAGCGCAGGAAAATGAGTGGACACGCATGGAAAAAACAGGTATAATCTATAAAGATATAGCGCGGAGGCGGAAAAGAGGTTTCCTGTGGCAAGACAGAGGTATCGCAGATCGGTTCTGCGCAGTCTGGCGCTCGTTTCGCAGTTTGGCATTACGATGCTGGTGCCGATGGCGCTGATGTTTGCGTTGGGCTGTTGGCTGGATCGGGTCTTTGACACGTCCTTCTGGACGGTGATCTTATTTTTTGTCGGCGCCCTGGCGGGTTTTGGCAGCGTATACCGCCTGGCGCGGCAGGTATATGACAGGCGGGAAGAATCTGGAAAGGAGTCCGAATGATCTCTTTTTTCAGGAAGCTGGACGCCACGGTGAAGGAACTTTGGATCGGGATCGCGGTCTGGGGCGTTTTCGTCAGCCTGATCGCATTCTGGGTTGCGCCGGATCGGGTACGCTGCCTGGCGGGGATCTGGCTGGGCTGTCTGATGGGGGCCGCCGGAGTTTTTCATATGTGGAGTGTGCTGGACCGGGCGCTGGATCTGGGCGCCGGGGCGCAGCGGTATCTGACAATACGCAGCCTGGCCAGATACGGGATATTTGTACTGCTCTTCATCTGTCTTGCGGTGACGGGCTGGGCCGATCCTTTCGCAGCTTTTTTTGGACTGATCGGCATGAAAGCGGCGGCCTATTTGCAGCCGGCGATTCATAAAGCGTTGGAAAAGAGGAGGTGAAGCTATGGCGAATGGAATTATGCTGAGCGCTGACAATATCGATTTTATGATCCATGGGGTATTTTCCTATGATTTTTTCGGTCATAAGGTGTGGATCACAACCACTCACGTCTGCATGCTCATCATCCTGCTCCTCATTATCGGGTTTGCCGTTGCGGCCAACCGGGCCATGAAGCGGGCCACGGAAGTGCCGGGAGCGTTTCAGAACGTCGTGGAGCTTGTGGTGGAGATGCTGGACAATATGGTAAAAGCCGCCATGGGCAAACACGCGCTGAAATTTGCCAACTACATCGGATCGATCTTTATTTTTATCCTGATCTGTAATTTCTCCGGCCTGCTGGGGCTGCGGCCGCCCACTGCGGACTACGGCGTGACCCTGCCGCTGGGGCTGATCACGTTTACGCTGATCCATTTCAATAAGTTCAAACACAAGAAAGTGAAAGGCGTGATCCGGGAGTTGTGCGATCCCTGGCCTTTCTGGGCGCCGATCAATCTGATCTCCTATGTTGCGGTGCCCATCTCGCTTTCCCTGCGTCTGTTTGCCAATGTGCTTTCCGGCGTGGTCATCATGGCGCTGGTATATGGGCTGATGTCCTTTCTCGCAATCGGCTGGCCCGCCGTGCTGCATGTTTATTTCGATCTGTTTTCGGGAGCGATACAGACCTATGTTTTCTGTATGCTGACGATGACATACGTTTCCGACGCGATCGGGGACGACTAAACTATGGGGCGGCGCAGGGCGCTGCCCGTCAATTCAAACAAATAACGCCGTTTAAACGGCGGAATGGAGGAAATGATTATGGATTTCAACGAAAACTTTATCCTGGGTTGTTCGGCGATCGGTGCGGGCCTGGCGGTTATCGCGGGTATCGGCCCCGGTATCGGCCAGGGGATCGCGGCGGGCCATGCCGCCGCTGCGGTAGGCCGTAATCCCGGCGCAAAGTCGGATATTACCACCACCATGCTTTTGGGGCAGGCGGTGGCGGAGACCACCGGTCTGTACGGACTCGTTATCGCATTGCTTTTGTTGTTCGTAAAACCCCTGCTGCCGTAAGAGGAGCCTCACAAAAAAGGAAGGAGGCATAAATCTTGCGTATTTTTGGAGCGGTGCTTCTGTCGGAGACGATGGAACCCCGGCTGTTCGATCTGGACTTCCAACTGCTGTCGGACAGCATTCTGACCATCATCGCGGTCTTTGTGCTGTTTTTGGCGCTGTCCTACTTCCTGTTCAATCCGGCGCGGGAATTTTTGCGCAAACGGCAGGAAAAGATAGCGGGCGAACTGGAGGACGCGAAGACCAAAGAAGAAGAAGCCATCAAACTCAAGGAAGAATATGAAGCGAAGCTTGCCGATGTGGAAAAGGAAGCGGACAGGATCCTGAGCGAGGCCAGGAAGAAGGCGCGCGCCAACGAGGATCGTATCCTGGAAGAAGCGAAGGAAGAAGCGGCGCGGATCATTTCCAGGGCCAATGTGGAGGCCGAGCTGGAAAAGAAGAAGGCGGCCGACGAAGTGAAACGGGAGATGATCGTGATCGCTGCGGCGATGGCGGGCAGGATTGCGGGCGCATCCATGAGCGAGGAGAAGCAGGACGCGCTTCTCGATGAAACGCTGCGTGAAATAGGAGAGAACACATGGCTAAGTTAGTTTCGCAGGTCTATGGAGAGGCCCTGTTTGAACTGGCCAGAGAACGGGGAATGATCGCGCAGTTTTCCGAGGAGCTTACGGAGCTGACCCGGCTTATGGACGAATATCCGGACTATCTGGCGCTTCTGACCCATCCGCGCCTGGATGAAGACAAAAAACAGGAATTATTCGAGCAGGTTTTTGCAGGCAGGCTTTGTCAGGAGTTGTCCGGTTTTTGCAGGATCCTGCTGAAAAAGGGCCGGTTCGGGGAATTGGACCGTATCGTTGGCTGTTTTGAAGAGAAGCGCCTGGAGTTTGAAAAGACCGGCGTGGCCTGGGTTTCAAGCCCCATAGTGCTGACCGGGGCGCAGAAGGAAAAGATCGAGAAAAGGCTGCTTGAAACGACAGAATATGTTTCCATGCAGATGCATTACGATGTACGGCCCGAGCTGATCGGAGGCGTAAAGATTCGGATCGGGGACAGGGTAGTGGATTCCAGCATTCAGCGCAAACTGAATGATATGAAGAATGAGCTGATGAAGATACAGCTTTAATTTTGATGAAAGGAAACAGGAGAATGAATTTAAGACCTGAAGAAATCAGTTCGGTCATAAAGGAACAGATTCAGCGCTACGCGTCCCTGTTGGAAGTATCCGATGTGGGTACGGTCATTCAGGTGGCAGACGGCATCGCCAGGATACATGGCCTGCAGAATGCCATGCAGGGGGAATTGCTGGCATTTCCCGGCGAGGTGTACGGCATGGTTCTCAACCTGGAAGAGGATAACGTGGGCGCGGTCCTGTTGGGCGCCGGCGATATCAGCGAGGGCGATCAGGTGAAAACTACGGGCCGCGTGGTGGAAGTCCCCGTCGGGGACGCCCTGCTGGGGCGCGTGGTCAATGCGCTGGGCCAGCCCATTGACGGCAAGGGCCCTGTCGCCACGGATAAATTCCGCAGGATTGAACGGGTCGCCAGCGGCGTGATCACCCGCAAGTCCGTGGATACCCCTTTGCAGACAGGGATCAAGGCCATCGATTCCATGGTGCCCATCGGCAGGGGGCAACGTGAACTGATCATCGGAGACAGGCAGACCGGCAAGACGGCCATTGCCATCGATACCATCATCAATCAAAAAGACCAGGGCGTGAAATGCGTCTATGTGGCCATCGGGCAGAAGGCGTCCACCGTGGCCACTATCGTAAAGACGCTGGAAGAGCATAACGCCATGGGGTATACCACTATCGTGGCCTCTACGGCCAGCGAACTGGCCCCACTGCAGTATATCGCGCCCTATGCGGGCTGTGCCATCGGCGAGGAATGGATGGAAAACGGCGAAGACGTGCTGGTCGTTTATGACGATCTGAGCAAACACGCGGCGGCCTATCGGACGCTCTCCCTGCTTTTAAAAAGACCGCCCGGGCGCGAGGCCTATCCCGGAGATGTGTTTTATCTGCATTCCCGTCTGTTGGAGCGGGCGGTGCGGATGAGCGAGGAATACGGCGGCGGTTCCCTGACGGCGCTGCCGATCATAGAGACGCAGGCGGGCGATGTTTCCGCCTATATTCCGACCAACGTCATTTCCATTACCGACGGTCAGATCTATCTGGAAACGGAAATGTTCAACGCCGGTTTCAGACCTGCGGTAAACGCCGGGCTGTCCGTATCCCGGGTGGGCGGCGCCGCGCAGATCAAGGCGATGAAGAAGATCGCCGCCCCTATCCGCGTGGAACTGGCCCAGTACCGCGAACTGGCCGCTTTTTCCCAGTTCGGCTCCGAGCTGGATGCGGACACCAAGGAAAAGCTGGCCCAGGGCGAGCGGATCAAGGAGGTTTTAAAGCAGCCGCAGTATAAGCCCATGGCGGTGGAGTATCAGGTCATCATTATTTTTGTGGCGACCAACAAATATCTGCTGGATGTGAAGGTGCAGGATATCACCCGCTTTGAGGAGGAATTTTTCGCCTTTTTGGATACCAAATACCCGGAGATCCCGGCGGCGATCCGCAGCGAAAAGGTGATCTCGGAAGAGACGGAAAAACGGCTGCGTAGCGCCGTGGAAGAATTTAAGGCAAATTTCCGGTAGAAAGAGGTAAGGCAATATGGCTTCCATGAGAGATATCAAGCGGCGCAGGAGCAGCATAGAGAGTACCGGCCAGATTACCAAGGCGATGAAGCTGGTTTCCACGGTAAAGCTGCAGAAGGCCCGCGTGAAAGCCGAGCAGAACGCGCCCTATGCCGACAGCATGTATCGCACGGTACAGTCCATTCTGGAGCGGACTTGTGGCATCCGGCATCCCTATCTGCAGGGCGGCGACAGCGGCAGGAAGGCGGTCATCGTCATATCCTCCAACCGCGGCCTGGCGGGCGGGTATAACTCCAATGTGGTAAAACTCATCACCCAGGGCGAACTGGCGGGACAGGATCTGGATATCTATGCCGTGGGGAAAAAGGGCAGGGAAGGGCTGCAGCGGGCGGGATACCGTATCCGCCTGGACAGCTCCGATATCAGCGAAGAACCCGCCTATGCGGATGCGGCTGCCCTGAGCAGAGAGGTACTCAGCTCCTTTACGCGGGGAGAAGTGGGGGAGATATGGCTGGCCTATACATTTTTTAAAAATACGATCGTGCATGAGCCCCGGCTGATCCGGCTGCTCCCTGTTAGGAAGGAAGAGGAAGATATTTCCGACCGGCTTCCCATGAACTTTGACGCTGAAGAGGAAAACATCCTGGAGATGCTGATCCCGACCTATGTAACCAGCCTTATTTACGGCGGCCTGTTGGAGTCCTCCGCCAGCGAAAACGGCGCGCGAATGCAGGCGATGGATTCGGCCACCGACAATGCGGAGGAAATGATCGAGGATCTGACCCTCTTGTATAACAGGGCGCGGCAAAGCTCCATCACGCAGGAACTGACGGAGATCATTGCCGGCGCGCAGGCAATTTCCTGACGGAAACAGGCATGGCCTTTTGCCCGTCAGAGGAAAAGAAAGGACCGCGCTTCCCGCTTTTTTATGGCGGGCAAAAGCGGAATGAGAGGAATTTATGGCAACAGAAAAAACAGGAAAGATCACACAGATCATCAGCGCGGTTCTGGATATCCGTTTTCCGGAGGGCGAACTGCCTAAGATCAACGAGGCGATCCGGATCGATATGAAAAACGGCAAAACCCTGGTGGTGGAGGTTTCTCAGCATCTGGGCGACGATACGGTGCGCTGCATCGCCATGGGGCCTACGGACGGCCTGGTAAGGGGGATGGAGGCGAAGGCTACGGGCGCGCCGATCAGCGTCCCCGTGGGGGAAAAGACCCTCGGCCGTATTTTCAATGTGCTGGGCGAACCCATCGACAATCAGCCGGCGCCCCAGGGCGTAGAGTATGAGCCGATTCACAGGCCCGCGCCCAAGTTTGAAGAACAGTCCACCCAGGCGGAGATCCTGGAAACCGGCATCAAGGTGGTGGATCTTCTCTGCCCCTATCAGAAGGGCGGCAAGATCGGCCTGTTTGGCGGGGCGGGCGTCGGAAAGACCGTTCTGATCCAGGAGCTGATCCGCAATATCGCCACTGAGCATGGCGGGTATTCTGTATTTACCGGCGTGGGAGAGCGTACCAGGGAAGGAAACGATCTGTACCATGAGATGCAGGAATCCGGCGTAATCGATAAGACTACCATGGTATTCGGACAGATGAACGAGCCGCCCGGCGCCAGGATGCGCGTGGGCCTGACCGGCCTGACCATGGCGGAATATTTCCGCGACAAGGGCGGAAAGGATGTGCTGTTGTTCATCGACAATATTTTCCGTTTTACCCAGGCGGGTTCCGAAGTGTCCGCCCTGTTGGGCCGTATGCCCTCTGCGGTAGGTTATCAGCCCACGCTGCAGACGGAGATGGGCGCCCTGCAGGAGCGCATCACCTCCACGAGAAACGGTTCTATTACCTCCGTGCAGGCGGTCTATGTGCCGGCGGACGATCTGACGGATCCGGCCCCGGCCACTACTTTCGCCCATCTGGACGCTACTACCGTGCTTTCCCGTTCTATCGTGGAGCTGGGTATCTATCCGGCGGTGGATCCGCTGGAATCCACGTCCCGCATCCTGGATCCCAGGGTCGTGGGGGAGGAGCATTACCGCGTGGCCCGGGGCGTGCAGGAGATCCTGCAGCGGTATAAGGAACTGCAGGATATCATTGCCATACTTGGCATGGATGAGCTTTCCGAGGAAGATAAGCTGGTGGTATCCAGGGCCAGGAAGGTGCAGCGGTTTTTGTCCCAGCCTTTCTTTGTGGCGGGGCAGTTTACGGGCCTGCCGGGCAAGTATGTGCCTGTCAGCGAGACGATCCGAAGCTTTTCCGAGATCCTGGAGGGCAGGCACGATACGGTTCCGGAGAGTTATTTCTTAAACGCCGGAAGCATCGATGACGTTCTGGCCAAAGTGAAGTAGGAGTGCGGATATGGCAGAGGACAGAAGTTTCCGGATCAGGATCATCACACCGGAGCGCGTGTTTTATGAGGGCAGCGCGCTGATGGCTGAATTTAACACCTCGGAGGGGGAACTGGGAATTTATCCCGGCCATATTCCGATGACGGTGATTTTAAAGCCGGGCGTACTGAAGCTGACGCAGCCGGAAGGGAAAAAGGAAGCGGCGCTGCATACCGGTTTTGCGGAGATCCTGCCCGACGGTATCACGATCCTGGCGGAAGCGGCGGAGTGGCCCGGGGAGATCGACATTGCCCGGGCGCAGGCGGCGAAAGAGAGGGCGGAGGCCAGGATCCGGGAGCATAAAGCCGATACGGATATGGCCAGGGCTCAGACTGCGCTTTTGAGGGCGTTGGCCCGCATTGAGACATTACGGTAACGGATTTGGGGGCTGCGTTAAGCGGCCCCTGTTTTGCCAAAGGGGTATCGGGGGAGGCATAACGTTATGAATGAGAAGGTTGAAAGGATTCTGAAAAACACTCAAAAAGTCATCATTGGCAAGGAACGGGTAACAAAGCTGGTGCTGGCCGCCATTCTGGCGGACGGCCATGTGCTTCTGGAGGATGTGCCCGGCACGGGGAAAACGCGGCTGGCCCGGGCCCTGGCGGCAAGTATGGGGCTTTCTTTCGGAAGGGTTCAGTTTACGCCGGATATGCTGCCGGCGGATATCACGGGCCTGCATATCTACAATCGTCAGACCAATGCGTTTGAATTAAAGAAAGGGCCGGTCTTTACCAATATCCTGTTGGCGGATGAGATTAACCGGGCCACGCCCCGGACGCAGGCGGGGCTGTTGGAGTGTATGGAGGAAAGGCAGGTCACCATAGACGGAAAGACCCTGCGGCTGGAGCAGCCTTTTCTGGTGATCGCCACGGAAAATCCGGTGGAGACGGCGGGAACCTTTCCTCTGCCGGAAGCGCAGATGGATCGTTTTCTGATGCAGTTGTCCATGGGGCTGCCGGATCGGGAAGAGGAGATCCGGATCCTGGAGACTTATCGGAGCGCAGATCCGCTGGAGGAGCTTGCCCCCGTCGTGGAGCAGGCGGATATCCTGCAGATGAAGAGGGAAACGCTGCAGCTTTATGTGCATCCGGCCGTAGAGGCGTATATGGTGGATCTGGCGGCCGCCACCCGGAGCAGCGATAAGACCGTGATGGGAGTAAGCCCCAGGGGAACGCTGGCCCTGATGCGGGCGGCGAAGGGCTGGGCCTATCTGAGCGACCGCTCTTTTGTGACGCCGGATGATGTCAAGGCGGTGGTGGGCGCGGTATTTCCCCATCGTCTGGCCCTTTCTTACGGAAAGAACCGTTGGCGGGACAGTGTGAAGCTGGTGGAGGAAATCTGCGACCGGGTGCCGGTTCCCACAGAGGATTTTTTATCCCGCTGATCTGAGAGGAAGTCGAAATGATCATCGTATGGGTTATTTTGGGGGCCGCCGTTTTGCTTTTCCTCCAGGACAGGCTGTATGCGCATTATTGGAATAAAAATCTGACGGTGGGCCTGGCGTTTGCGGAGGAGAGCGCGACGGAGGGGGATACGGGCGTTCTCTGCGAGACGGTGGAAAACCGCAAAATCCTTCCGCTGCCGGCGCTGAAAGTGAAGTTTGCCGTTTCCCGCCATCTGATCTTTGAGGAGGCCGACGGCGGCAGCAGCGTGACGGATCAGTTTTACCGCAACGATGTGCTTTCTGTTCGCCCTTATATGCGCCATGTGCGCAGGCTTTTCTTTCTCTGCAAAAAGCGCGGCTATTATACCATTACCGCGCTGGACGTGGTGGCGGGGAATCTGTTTTTGTCCCGGGAGCTGCCCATGAGCCTGAAATGCGACGCCCAGTTCTATGTCTATCCGCGGCCCTGGAAGGAGCAGTCTTTTCTGCGCACGCTGCAGAAGCTAAACGGAGAGATCTTAAGCAGGAGGCATTTGCTGGAGGATCCCTTTGAATACCGGGGGATCCGGGAGTATTTTCCCGGGGATGCCATGCGGGATATCAACTGGAAGGCCACGGCGCGTACGGGGGATCTGAAGGTCAATATGAAAAATTACACCGCCCTGAAGGCGGTGAGGCTGTTCGTCAATCTGGAGGACGGCGCGCTGCTGCGCAGGGAGGATATGCTGGAAGCGTCCATCAGCATGGCGGCGGGGGCCGCCGCTTTTTTCCTGGATCAGGGCATTCGGACAGCTTTATATACCAACGGGCCGGACATCCTGACGGGAGATCCTGTGGGCATGGAGGCGTCCAGCGGACCAGCCCATATGGAGACGATCAACCGGGGGCTGGCGCGCATCGACCTGTCGGAAAGCGCCCCCCGTTTTCGGATGCAGCTGGAGGAAAAGGTGCTGGGGGACGGAAACGGCGCCGGCGATGTATTTTCGATCTTTATTTCCAATGATGCCCAGGACGATTTCCAGGACCTGCTCTGCACATGTCTGGAAAAAGGGATGGGGTTTGCGTGGCTCTGTCCGGTACAGCATCCGGAAGAGAATGCCGTCCGCCCGGCTTTGGAAAAATATACGCATCAGATCGTGATCAATGGGGGGTGGGCCTGATGGAGCAAAAACTGGCTGTGGCGAAGGATATGGTGGAGATCGGCCTGAATTTTCTGGTCGCATTTTGCCTGGAAACGCTGGCCTGCGCGGTCTTTTTCCCGGAGGGCGCCCCTTTGTACGCCCTCCTGCTTCCGATCCTGTATCCGATCCTGTTTTATATGTATCGCAAATGGCTCGAAAACAGTCTGCTGTTGTTTACCGTGGCGCACCTTGCCGTGGCCATGGCCCTGTTCTGGATCGCGGGATATTTGCCGATGCCGGTGTTCTGGAGGGCGGTCTATCTGATCACAGGGGCCGTTTACACGGTACGCTCCTTCCGGGTGAGGGTGACTTCGGAAAGGGACGCAGAGGGGGAGATCGGGCCTATGGGCGCGGCATTTTTTGCGCTGCTTTCCTTTTTCCTCTGCGGCTATGTGGGACAGGAACAGAAATGCCGGACGATCATAGGGATCTGTTTTGCCTGGATCCTGGGCTATCTTCTGAAGGAGTATCTGCGCAATTTCATCCGTTACCTGGCGTTGAACAGAAACTCGGCGGGCGTTCTGCCCAAGCAGAGTATTTTTCGGATGGGGATGCTTTCCGCCGGGGCCTACAGCGTTTTTTCCGTAGTGGTCCTGATCCTCTGCACCCGGACTTCCCTGGTGGGCGCGCTCACCGCAGGGATCAGGCGCATTCTGCTGGGAGTCCTGCGGGTGATCGTATGGATACTCGCCCTGTTTGGCAGAGGAGGCGATCCTGTGACTACGGCACAGAACGCCCCGCAGGCAAACAATGAGATGATGCTTTTGAGCGAACCTGCGGAGGCGTCGATCTGGGCGAAGATCCTGGAGCAGGTCCTGATCGCAGCGGTGATGCTACTGATGCTGGCCGGGATCGTGTTTTTGACGGCGGCCCTGATCCGTTTTCTCATACGGGGTTTTTACGGGCGGGAAAAAAAGAAGCAAAAAATCGTTTCGGCAGGGTATATGGAGGAACAGGAACGCCTGGACGGCGGCCCCAGGATGCGCAAAAAAAGCCTGCCTGTAGTCGGAGGACCTCCGCAGATCCGGGTAAGGAGGATCTTCAGGAGGACGGTGCTGCGGACGGTTCCCGGGCAGGAAACGCTGCAGCTAAAAACGGCGGGAGAGCTGGCAGGTCCGTCGGACCAGTGGGAAGGGCTGCTGAAGCTGTATGAACGCGCGCGTTACAGCGCAGACAGGATTTCCAGGGAAGAGGCCAGGGAAGCGGATAAACTTTCGAGACAGATCCTGCATAGTATAAAGTAACGACTGTCCGGAAGGGAAAGACATGAACCGTTATTCCAAAATACTGCCATTTTATATGACCTATCCGATGCCGCTCTTTTATGAGGAAGAGGATAAGGCGATGCGGGATCTGGAGTATCTGCAGGAAATGTATCCGAAAGAATCCCGGAGATATCAGCAGAAGATCAGCCGTCTCCTGGACCGGTTCGACTGCGATGGAAGCCTGATCTACGACGAATATCCGGATCGGCTGTCCATCTATAAAATGGCGCAGGATATCACGGCGGTGATCCGCAGGGAGGAAAAAGAGGCGGGCCGTGAGATTACGGCGGAGGAGCTTCCCGGGATCACGGAGCTGATCCAGGTATTGATGTACAACGAGATATTCAAACGCCGTCAGGCGAAAGGGACAGGTTTCTTAAAATTTTAGTTGTGAAACCGGTACAAAAGCTATAGAATAGAACCGGAAGCGGCGCCCCCTCTTCCGGTTTTGTAGTATACGCGGGGTTTTGGATGGAAACGGGGATTTTATGGAAGAACTGAGAGAACTGCTGCGGGAGTGCCTGACGCCAAATTTATATCAGATCGTGCTGAGTGGCGCGACAGGCCGGACAGCGCCTTTGCCGGCAGGGGATGTCCGGCCGCTGCATCTTCCCGCGCAGAAGAGAAAGGTCAGGCCGGTCATGCTCAAAGGCGAACTGTTTTTCCAGGTGACCAGCTATGACGGCAGCCAGGTCTTTCATGAAAATTTGACTTCCCGGCAGGCGGCAGAAGCGCTGGCTTGGGATATGATGGCCCATTTTAAACAGTTGCAGGCGGAGGGCAGCGGTTTTTCCATGACCGTGGCGGTAAGTAAAAAGGGAAAGGTCACGGTGAAAAGAAAGAAGTCCCGCCAGGAAGAAACGCGGCGCGTGGAGTTGTCCCACAACCGAACCAAACGGTATCTCCTGCAGGAAGGCAAACCGGTTTTGTTCCTGGTGGATCTGGGGGTACAGACCCCGGATGGGCGGATCGTCCACAGCCGTTATGACAAATTCCGGCAGATCAACCGTTTTCTGGAATTTATTGAAGATATTCTGCCCATACTTCCTAAAGACAGGGAAATTTCCATCCTGGATTTCGGCTGTGGGAAATCCTATCTGACGTTCGCCATGTATCATTATCTGCACGAGATACAGGGGCTTGCCCTGAAGATCACGGGGCTGGATCTGAAGGAGGACGTGATCGCCAACTGTAATGCGCTGGCGCAGCGGTACGGATACGACGGCCTGCATTTTCTGTGCGGGGATATCGCGGATTATGAGCAAAAAGAGAAGGTCGATATGGTGGTGACCCTGCATGCCTGTGATACGGCTACGGATCACGCCTTGTACCGGGCCGTGAAATGGGGCGCCGGGGTGATCCTATCGGTTCCCTGTTGCCAGCATGAGCTGAACGGCAGGATCGAAAACAGGCAGTTGGATGGAGCGCTGCGATACGGGCTGATCAAGGAGCGGCTGTCCGCCCTTTTTACGGACGCGCTTCGCGCTGATCTGCTGGAAGAACAGGGATATGATACGCAGATTTTGGAATTTATCGACATGGAACATACGCCGAAGAACATTTTGATCCGGGCGGTGAAACGGGAAAGCCCAAAAACGGACAGCGCCCGGAAGGAAAGCGAAGTCCTGTCCGGATTTTTACACGCCAGGATCACTCTGCAGGACCTCCTGGAAGGGGATAGAGGAGAAGGGGTTTGAAGAAAGCGATATTAAAGGCGGCGGTCTTTATAGCGGTATTTTTGCTTTCCGTGATCGTGGTCGGATTTTTCATGAATCAGGGGAATACGGACATGACCGCGCAGATGAGCCGCGCTGCGCTGCCCACGATCGGTATCGTGGAGCAGGGGCGGGAGATCAATCTGATGCGCGGCTATGTGGAGCGGATGAATACGGCCGGCATGCGGGAGAATATCACGCCGCTGAACGGGCAGCGGCAGGTAGACGCTACGATCCATACTTATGGCTGTAAGGTCGGCGAGATCGCATACGAAGTACGAAGTGTGGACGGAAGCAGGCTGATCGAAAACACGCAGGTGACGCAGCGGACTGAGAAGGGAAACGACATCTCTATCTCCTTCCGGTTAAAGGATCTCATCGAGGAGGGCGAGGAGTATTGCCTTTTGTTCCGGTTGACGCTGGAGGAAGGGAAGGAGATCTGCTACTATACGCGGGTGATACAGGCGGATTACGCCCTGGATCAGAAGCTGGATTTTATCACGCAGTTTTCGGAAGCCACACTGGATTACGATCAATTGCAGAAGCGGGAGTTTACGCGGAAACTGGAACCCAATTCTGACGGCGATAACAGCACGCTGGCTAAGGTGAACATCCACAGCAGCGCCAGACAGGTGGCCTGGGCCGGCCTGCCTGTGAAACGGGAGACGCAGCCTGAGATACAGATCCGGGAGATCGCGCCCCAGACCGCTTCCGCCGTTTTATCTTATGTTGTGAGCTATCCGTATAACGACAGGACGGTATATGCCTGGGTGAAAGAGTATTATCGCGTCCGATGCACGGAGGATAACAGGTATCTGCTGGATTATGAAAGGACGGCGGAGCAGTTTTTTGAGGAAACGGCGTCCAGCTTTACCAACGATAAGCTCAGCCTTGGCATCGCAGATCGGAACGTGGAAATGATGGAGTCCGACGGCGGTTCCGTGTTCGCCTTTTCCCAGGCGGGCACGCTTTACAGCTATAATATCGCGGATAATAAGATGGCGAAGCTGTTCTCCTTTTACGATGAAGAGGGCAACGATGCCCGGACCCTTTATGACGGCCATGAGTACAAGATCCTGCATGTGGACGAAACCGGAAACGTCACATTTCTGGTGTACGGGTATATGAACCGGGGACGGCATGAGGGGCGCTGCGGCATCCAGGTCTGTTTTTACAGCAGCACGCTGAACGTGGTTGAAGAGATGGCCTTTCTCCCCTACGACAAATCCGGGGAAATCCTGAAAGCCGAGGTGGACAATCTCGCTTATGTGAACGGATCCAACGAGCTGTATCTGATCCTGGGCGGCAGTATTTTTAATCTGAACCTGGAGAACAGAGAGAGCATCATTGTGGCGGAAAACCTGAGCGAAAGCAATTACCGGGTGGCGGACGACGGGAGCATGATCGTCTGGCAGGAGGACGGTGGGGAATTTGGAGGAAGCTCACTGGCGTTCATGGATTTGAGCACCGGCAGGATTTCCCGGGTGGACGCGGGTGCGGGCAGCCGTATCCGGCCGCTGGGCTTTATGAAGGAGGATTTGATTTACGGCATTGCCTCGGGGGCCGATATCCGGGAGGATTCCCTGGGATATACCATATTTCCCATGTATAGTATCAGAATACGGGATTTTGAGGGAAATATATTAAAGAACTACCAGCAGGAGGGCATCTATGTCACGGACTGCCATATTTCCGGAAACCAGATTCATCTGGAGAGAGTGGAAAGGACGGAGACGGGATATGCGCAGACCGAGCCCGATCAGATCCTTTACAGCGATCTGACGCAGGACGGCATCAATCAAGTGGAAACCGCCGTGACGGAGAAGGCGCAGACCGTGGTGCAGATCGCCATGCGCAGTCAGGCGGATGGGAAAAAGGTGTTGTTTTTGACGCCCCGGGAAGTCTTATTTGAGGGGAGCAGGGAGATTGCGCTGGAGCCGGGTCGTCTGCTGGAGCGGTATTACGTTTACGGGAAAAAGGGAATTGTGGATATCGTTTCTTCCTCCGCGGAGGCGGCGCAGATTGCCCATGAGAACGCGGGCGCCGCGACAGCCACGGACGGCAGTTATATTTATAAGCGGGATCGCCTGCATACCGCCAATCAGATCATGGCAATCACCGGCAGGACGGCAGAGGAAGGGGAGAGCAGTCTGTCTGTGTGTCTTGACGCTATTTTACAGCTGGAGGGACGGGTGCAGGACAGCGTAGCCCGGCTGGAGACGGGTATGGATGTGATGTCCATTTTGAAAGAGGGACTGGATGACAGACGTATCCTGAGTTTGCAGGGATGTGGACTGGATACCGTATTATATTATCCGGACAGGGAAATTCCTGTCCTGGCCGTGCTGCAGGACGGCAGCGCGGTGCTGATCACCGGCTTTAACGAGCAGAATGTGGTGATCATGGATCCGCGCGAGGGAACCGTTTCTAAAATGGGGCTGAACGACGCGCGGGAGTGGTTTGCGGAAAACGGGAACCGGTTTGTGGCGTATGGGTGAGGGGAATGCAGGGGCGCTTTTGTCCGCTGTTTTCCCTTCCCATTTTTCACACCCGGCATACCTCTACCGCAAGCCCTGTAAAATGTTCAAGTTCTTTTTGGTATTGCTCCATTTCTTCGTCCGTAACCGCCCCCAGTTCGGGGGCGGGCATTTTGAGCGATACATATTTGCTTTGGCCAAGGTTATGTTCCTTTAACAGTTCCACTTTCAAAGGACGGTATTCTTTCAGAAGCTCCGCCGCCTTTTTGCGGTTTTTTTTGTCATCCGTATATCCGCCGATCACCGGAATCCGAAAAACCACAGGTACCTGTGCCCGGAACAGGATTTCCAGGTTAGAAAAATATTCCTTTAAGTTTCCGCCCAAAATCCGACGGCAGAGATCCTCGTCCAGAATCTTGATATCCACATAGAACAGATTCAGATATTTGATTGCCAGCCGCAGCCTGTCTTCCGATACAAAAAGGCCTGTTTCCGCACAAAGTGGAATATCCCTTTCTTTCAGCCGTCGAAAAAGAGGTTCCATACGATCTGCCTGCAGCAACGGCTCCCCGCCGGAAAAAGTCACGCCGCCTGTAAAATCGGCCAAACAACCCTCCGCTTCTCGCTGCTCATAAAAGATTCTGTCCTTTAAAACTTCCCGGCAGATCTCGTCACAGGTCATATAGCGCCCGTAGATTCCTTTTTCCCCATCCTTTTGGTATTCTTCCGGGTACGGCTTTTGGGTTTCCGGATTGGAGCACCAGGGACAGCGCAGGCTGCAGCCCTTGCAAAATACCGTCGTGCGGATGCCGGGCCCGTCGTGCAGGGAAAATCTTTGAATGTTGGTGATCAGTATCCGTTCTTCCATGAAGGTTTCCTATTTTTGCAGTCTTTCCAGTAATCTTTTTATATTGGACAGCAAGAAACTGTCTCTTTCCAGCACAAGGATGCCAAAATAAACGATTGCGCCTGATATAACCAGAAACAGGGTATGTACCGGAGACGGGCTCAGCTTTTTCCCCATAAACAAAAGCACCAGTGTCATGCACCCGCCCGCAGTGTAATAGGGAACGCCCTCTTTTATGACCCGCCAGAAAGAAAGCTCCCGCCGCATCAAAATCAGCTGCAGCACCGCAATGACCGTTTCCGCCGTTACAGACGCTGCGGCTGCCCCGACAGACTGAAAGGAACGAATCCATATCATATTCAGGAAAAAATTCGTACACGCTCCGACAATCACAGTCAGGGTAAAGAGGTTCTGACGCTTTGTCGGAATCAGATATTGTACCCCGGTCACGCTGTTAATTCCAATCGCCAAAATCAAAAAAGGTAAAATCTGCAAAAGCAGGACGACCTTTTCAAAGCCGGTTCCTAAAAACCAGGGGACAAAATTTTTGGCCGTCATCATAATGCCAAAGCAAAGAGGGATGCCCAAAAACCATACAAACCGGTATCCGCGATAAATCAGCCTTTGTATTTCTTCCGTATCTTTTTTCCCAAAATGATATCCGATACGGGGCACTATTACCGTTCCGAGGGCCGTAACGACAGCCAGCATCGTTTTCGATATTTTAATTGCCTGTTCATAATATCCGTTTTCAAAGGAACTGCCCGTGATCAGACCGATCATGGTCTTATCCAACATAGTGTAAATCTGAATGGCTATTGTCGGAACAAACAAGGACCAGACCACCTTCAGATCCCGAAACGGCCGCAGATCCCTCAGAGGTATTTTTTTAATATAGCGCGGCAGATAGAGCCACAGGGATACGTTCCCCAGGACAGCAAACAGTCCCAGTCCCAGCACATAGATCAACAGGTCTTCCTTATCTTTTACAAAAAGGAAGGTATATGCCACAAACAGACACTTTACCGCCGCATTGCGCGCAACCGTTTTGGAGAATTCCTCCATTCCCTGAAAGAACCAGGAAACGTCTGCCAGCACGGCGGCGAGATTCAGGGAAAGCGCCAGATAAACGGGTGCCAGTTCCCCCTGTGTCCATACAAAGCCTCCATACGCCAAAAAAGCTGCGGCCGTAGAACAGATCTCCAGCAGCTTGGTATTCCAGAAGACCATGCTGCGGGCATCCGGATCATCCCGTACATAGGAAATCTCGCGCTGCCCATAGGTGGTGATCCCCATCGCGGCAAACAGCGCAAAATATGAGACAATCGATTCCGCATAGCTGACAGTGCCGACGCCGTCCGGCCCCAAAATACGGGAAATATACGGCGTTAGCACCAATGGCGTCAGCAGAAGCAGCATCTGATAAGAGACATTGTATATATAGTTTTTTTTGATACTTTTCGTCGGCATAATATTCTGCAGCTTCTCGTCAGGCGGCCTTTTCACTTTCTATCGCCCGGGCAATCAACACATTCTTGTATTCCTCCGGCAGATCGTTAAAGTAAGCGCTGAAGCCCCAGACGCGTACTACCAGATTCGGAAATAGCGTGGGATCTTCTTTGGCCGCAATTAAGGTTTTACTGTCTACCACATTCATTTGCAGCTGAAAAATACCTCCTGCAAACCCCGCGCGGAGAAGCCCCGTAAATTTCCCCAAATTTTGTCGGATCAGACCGGGAGAAACAAAAAAGTCAGCCACATTGCCATTGAGACGATTATCC
>X22_European_Rabbit__coassemble_65_pt1 | contig 27882 bp, 22 predicted proteins | sample X22_European_Rabbit__metabat2_low_PE_003 | metagenome-assembled genome bin X22_European_Rabbit
ATATTCCTCGTCCCGGTGGCAAAAACCGCCACCACCGGCGTCCCGGCCGCCATGGCTTCCAGGGAAACGATCCCCTGCGTTTCCGTCGTGGAAGGGAACAAAAACAGGTCAGCCGCCGCATAATAGCGCGAGATCTCCTGATTTTTTACCAGTCCCAAAAACAGGACGTTTTCTTCTATTCCAAGCTCTTTTGCAAGCGACCTCAGCGCTCCTTCCTCCGGCCCCTCTCCGATCAGCGCCAGGCGAAAATCATTTCCCTCTTCTTTTTTGTAAACCGCCATGCACTCCAGCAAAAAGGCCAGATTCTTTTCCCGGGCCAGCCGCGCCACGCATAAAAAAAGATACCGTTTCTCCCCCGCCAGAACAGAACGCAGTTTTTCTACCTCACGTCGGTCTGTCTCAAAGCTCTCCCTCGAAATCCCCGTCGGAAGTACCGTTACCGGCCTCCTGACGCCGATCCCCTCCAAATATTCCTTCATGTCCTCCGTCGGCGCGATCACGCCGTCGCACTTTTGGCAAAAGCTTCGCATATAGATCGGCAATATGCCCTTTAAACAGGACAAGCCCACATAGTGGAGGTACTGCTCATAGCGGGTATGATAAGTAAACACCATCGGAACCTTATATTTCCGGGACAGATAGCGCGCGGTCTGCCCCATCAGCAGCGGATGATGCACATGGATCACATCGAAATTTTCTTCTGCAAACGCCTTTTCGATCTTTGGATCCAGGGGATTGGGCACCGCGATCCCGCCCCACCAGCCGGGCCTGAAGGACTGATACCGCAGGACATCCCTTTCCTCCTCTGTGCCCTCATAAAAAGGCGCGAATACCACCACCTTATGCCCCATCCTGCGCAGGCTTTCGCTCAGCCGCTCAATGGAAACGGGGACGCCTCCCACAAAAGGTTTATAATTGTTCGTCATCATTGCGATCCGCATTTTTTCCTCCTGCCGCTGTAAAAAACTTTTATGCCAGATATGCGAGCACCGCATCTCCCAGAAAATAGCCTGCGCCGACAAAGGCGAGATTCCAGACCGCCACGCCAAGGGACGAACTCACCAGGTACTGCCAGAAATTCATCTTCAAAACCCCCGCAGGAATGGAGATCAGCGTTCTGACCATGGGAAGCAGCTTACTGATAAAAACGCCCAGACAGCCCCATCGTTTCAGCATGGCAAAGTTGTCCTCCACCCGCTTTCGCTGTTTTGGGAACTTCCTCAGATAACGTTCCAAAAAGAGGTTCCCGCCCATATAGCCGAGGGCGTAAAGCAGGACGCTGCCCGTTACCCCCGCTAAAACGGTAATAAACATCACAAAGAGGAACCGGATGTTCCCCTGCGCGGCCCATACCCCTGCCAGCGGCATGATAATGCCCGCCGGGAATCCCGGCATATTCATGTACTCCAACAGCACGATAACGAAAATAGCCACTGCTCCATACTGCACAAAAAACTGGGAAAAAATTTCAGCGTCCATCTCTTCCTCCGGTGCTTTGCCTTGTTTTATCCATAGTCTAGTCCCAAAAAGCAAATTCCGGCAGTACAGCAAAAGGAAGGTTTCCTGAAAAAAAGCGAAAGAAACAGGGGGAAAATCTTAAGAAAACCGAAGGGACTTCCAGAAAGTCAGACAAGGTTTAAAGTCAGACAAGGTTTACGAAAAAGACGCCCGATGTGAACCGCTCCTTCCGGACACATCAGGCGTCTTTAAAATTTATGATATTTTATGAAGCCACGCGGCTGTTGCCCGTCCGGCTCATTCCTCTTTATCGGTGATCTGCGCGTGGAACTCCTGCAGGGACTTCACAGGAAGCCTGCCGTCGCGCTTTGCACTGCGCACCCCTTCCACAGTGGCCCTGGCCATCGCCATGGTCGTCATATACGGGATCTTATACTTAATGGCCGCCTTGCGGATATAGCTGTCGTCCACCGTTCCCTGCTTGCCGATCGGCGTATTGACGATCAACTGGATCTTGCCGTTGGTCATCTCATCCAGGATATTGGGCCTGCCCTCGTTGATCTTGCAGATCTTACGGGCGGGGATCCCGGCCTCGCAGATCATATCGCAGGTCCTTCCCGTCGCCATGATCTCAAAACCGCAGTCGTACAGCCCCTTTGCGATCTCTACCAGCTCCGGCTTATCCCTGTCGCTGACGGAAATCAGCACACAGCCCTCTGTGGGGATCTCCACCTTGGTGGCTTCCTCCGCCTTGTAAAATGCGTCGCCGAAATCAGCGGAAAGTCCCAGCACCTCACCGGTGGAACGCATTTCAGGCCCCAGGATGGGATCCACCTCCGGGAACATATTGAAGGGGAACACCGCTTCCTTAACGCCGTAATGGGCAAATTTCTTTTCCTTTAAGCCCGGCACCGGACTGGTATGGCCGGTGAAAGGCATCGTAATGATATCCGTAGCGATCTGCACCATATTGATGCCGCAGACCTTGGATACCAGCGGCACCGTTCTGGATGCGCGGGGATTGGCCTCAATCACGAATACCCGGCCGTCCTCGATGGCATACTGCATGTTCATCAGTCCGACCACATGCAGTTTTTCCGCAATCCGGCGGGTATAATCCTTGATCGTGGCGATCTGCTCTTCCGTCAGCCCCCTGGGCGGGATGATACAGGCGGAATCGCCGGAGTGGATGCCTGCCAGCTCAATATGCTCCATGACCGAAGGCACAAAGACATGTTCGCCGTCGCTGATGGCGTCCGCCTCGCATTCGGTGGCATGGTGCAGGAAACGGTCGATCAGGATCGGGCGGTCGGGCGTCACGCCCACGGCCTGCTGCATATAGAAGGTCATCGCTTCATCGTCATAGACCACTTCCATACCGCGGCCGCCCAGCACATAGGAAGGACGCACCATTACGGGATAGCCGATCTTATGGGCTACGCTGAGCGCCTCCTCCACATTCACCGCCATGCCCGCTTCCGGCATGGGAATCTCAAGCTTCTGCATCATCTCGCGGAACTGGTCCCTGTCCTCCGCCAGATCGATAGTCTCCGGCGTAGTGCCCAGGATATTGACCCCATATTTCTTCAGATCCGCCGCCAGGTTCAAAGGCGTCTGGCCGCCGAACTGGGCGATCACGCCCACCGGCTTCTCTTTCTCGTAGATCGCCAGCACATCCTCCAGCGTCAGCGGTTCAAAATAGAGCTTGTCAGAGGTATCGTAATCCGTGGAAACCGTCTCCGGGTTGCAGTTGACGATGATCGTAGAAAATCCCAGCTTGTGCAGCGCCTTGGCCGCATGTACGCAGCAGTAATCGAACTCGATGCCCTGGCCGATCCGGTTGGGCCCTCCGCCCAGGATCATGACCTTGGGTTTGGAATTGTCCACAGGGCTGGCATCCTTGATATGATAGCTGGAATAATAGTAAGCGGAATCCTGGGTGCTGCTGACATGGACACCTTCCCAGGCCTCCACGATGCCGTTTGCCACTCTCGCACTGCGGATCTCCTCCTCGGTCACGCCAAGGATCTCGCTGAGATACTTATCGGAAAAGCCGTCCAGCTTCGCCTGACGCAGATCCTGTACCTCCGGAACGCGTCCGGCGTATTTGGCCGTCAGCGCTTCCTCCTCTTCCACCAGTTCCTTCATCTGCTGGATGAAATAGTGCTTTACCTTCGTCAGATCGAAGATCTCCTCTACGGTCGCGCCCTTCCTGAGCGCCTCATACATAATGAAGTATCTTTCGCTGGAAGGATTCGCCAGCAGGGAAAGAAGCTCCTTTTTGCTCTTCTGATCAAAGCCCGCCACATGGCCCAGGCCGTAACGGTTCTTCTCCAGGGAACGGATGGCTTTCTGGAAGGCTTCCTTATAGGTCTTGCCGATGCTCATGACCTCGCCCACCGCGCGCATCTGCGTGCCCAGCTTGTCCTCCACGCCCTTGAACTTTTCAAAGGCCCACCGGGCAAATTTGATCACGACGTATTCACCGTCCGGCACATATCTATCCAGCGTACCGTATTTGCCGCAGGGAATCTCGTCCAGCGTCAGGCCACTCGCCAGCATCGCGGAGACCATGGCGATCGGAAAACCGGTGGCTTTACTGGCCAGCGCGGAGGATCTGGACGTCCTGGGATTGATCTCGATGACCACCAGGCGGTCGGAAACGGGATCATGGGCAAACTGCACATTGGTGCCGCCGATGACCTGGATCGCGTCCACGATCCGGTATGCCTGCCTCTGCATCTCCTGCTGCAGTTTCTCCGAGATCGTCAGCATAGGGGCGGAGCAGAAGGAATCGCCCGTGTGTATGCCCACCGGATCGATGTTTTCGATGAAGCAGACCGTGATCATATTGCCCTTGGCGTCGCGCACCACTTCCAGTTCCAGTTCTTCCCAGCCAAGAATGGACTCTTCCACCAGAACCTGCCCTACCAGGCTGGCCTGCAGCCCCCTGGCGCAGACCACCTTTAATTCTTCTTTATTATATACCAGGCCGCCGCCCGCGCCGCCCATCGTGTATGCGGGGCGCAGCACCACAGGGTAACCCAGCTTATCCGCGATCGACAGGGCCTCTTCCACGGAATAGGCCACATCGCTTCTGGCCATCTCAACGCCGAGGGAGTTCATCGTGTTCTTGAACTCGATACGGTCTTCGCCGCGTTCGATCGCGTCCACCTGTACGCCGATGACCTTGACGCCATACTTGTCCAAAACGCCTGACGTGTGCAATTCGGAACACAGGTTCAGGCCGGACTGTCCTCCAAGGTTCGGCAGGAGCGCGTCCGGACGCTCTTTCTCGATGATCTGCTCCAGCCTCTCCACGTTCAGAGGTTCAATATAAGTGATGTCCGCCGTATCCGGATCCGTCATGATGGTCGCCGGATTAGAATTCACCAGCACGATCTCATAGCCCAGTTTCTTGAGCGCCTTACACGCCTGTGTGCCCGAATAGTCAAATTCGCAGGCCTGTCCGATGATGATCGGGCCCGAGCCGATGATCAGCACTTTGTGAATGTCCTGTCTCTTCATAAATCCACCCATTATCCTTTCCTGATTCTAGTCGTTCCCCAAAAACCCATAATATTCTAGCACACTTCTTTTGGGACGGCAACCTGCTTTTTGCCCGCCCCCGGATTTCTTTTTCCCTTCCTAATTGAATCCAAAAAACTTCTGGCTGATCTTATAGCCTTCCACCGAGATCCAGCGTCCCGTCCTGCCCGGAAGGTTCATACAGTTGCCCAGCAGACCATAGCGCAGCTTGCGGTAGAGGGAGCGATCCTTCTGACGGATATAGGTCAGCAGATCCTTCTTCTTCTCCAGCGCCTCCTGCGTACCGGAGCGGATCAGCAGAATGGAAGAGATCGTCGTGATGATATCCAGATAGCTGAGCATATATTTGCCCATCTTCTTATTGGCAGCGATGGCGGCTTTCTTTTCGATAAAATAATCCACCATCATCCGGTTGACCTTAAGCTGCTGGTCGATCCGTCCGATCATGACCTGTTCATTGACGGACTGATCCGCCCGCCCGATGAAATACCGGTAAAAATTCACATCAAGATAATAGAGATTGCGCACATAGGGCAGTGGCTCAAACACATAAAGGTTATCCACATAAAAAGTATGCTCCGGCAGATGGATGCCGCACTCCCGCAGCAGCTTGGTACGGTAAATGACGGAATGCATCAGGATATATTTGCCGGGATGGAAATGCCCTGCTTCTTCCCAGGAAAATATCCGCCCTTCCGGAAGGATATGCCGGTAATGCATGACCTTCCTGCGGCGCTCCCCTTCTTTCTCGTAGACGAAATTGCTGATGAACATATCCAGCACCTTTTCGCCGCCGACCACCTCCCGCAGCCTGTCCAGGATCTCAAGATATGCCTCCTGCTTTACCCAGTCGTCGCTGTCAACGACCTTAAAGTACAGCCCCCTGGCATTTTCGATCCCCGTATTGACCGCCGCGCCGTGCCCTCCGTTTTCCTGGTGGATGGCGCGGACGATCGAAGGATATTTCGCCGCATAATCGTCGGCGATCTGCGCCGTGGCGTCTTTGGAGCCGTCATCCACAATGAGGATCTCCACATCCTCGCCGCCAGGCAGAAGCGATTCGATACATTTGGCCATATAATCCTGTGAATTATAACAGGGAATCACGATGGAAAGCAGTTTCATTTTCTTTTACATCCTCTCTTTTCCTGTTCTGATATGCAGATATCCGGCATAGACCGCAAAGGCCGACGGGATCGGATACTTTTCTTCCGTTTCCTGCGGGCGCACAAATAAAAGCGTCCTGTCCGCCCGCATCGGTTCCAGTTCGTCCACAAGCACAGAATACCCTGTCATATGCCACTCCTTATGCGTAAAGATATGTCTGGAAGCTGGCAGTTCCCTGATCCTGACGGCGTGCAGTCCGTGAGCCTTCAGCCAGGCGAGAACTTCCTCCCTGGACGCATGGCCTTCCAGACTGGGAAATTCGTACATACCGGCCAGAAGCCCCCCTGACGGCCTCTTGCGGATCGCCGCGCGCTGCGCGTCCTGCAAAACCAGGATCGTCTTTTCTTCTATCGTGCGGGCTTTCTTTTTGCTCCGGCGCGGAAACTCTTCCTGCGTCCCATGCAGATTGGCCTGACAGATCATCTCCCACGGGCATTGGTCGCATTTGGGACGCCCATTCGGCAGGCAGACCATCGCGCCCAGCTCCATGAGCGCCTGGTTGAAATCCCCGGGCCGGTCCTTGGGCATTACGCCGGACAGGGCCTTTTCCAGACCGTTTCGGACGGAAGGGTTCATAATATCCTCCCCATCCTCTAAAAGCCGGGAAATGACCCGCAGTACATTTCCGTCCACCGCCGGCACAGCTCTGTGAAACGCGATGGATGCGATGGCGCCTGCCGTATAGGATCCGATCCCTTTGAGCCGGAGCAGTTCCCCGTATTCAGACGGCATCTGGCCCTGATATTCCTCCATGATCTGTCGGGCTGCGCTCTGCAGATTCCTCGCCCTGCTGTAATAGCCCAGCCCTTCCCAAAGTTTTAACAGTTCATCCTCCGGCGCCTTGGCCAGCGCTTCCACATCGGGAAGCCGATCCATGAACCGTTCAAAATAGGGCTTCACCGCTTCCACCCTGGTCTGCTGCAGCATGATCTCCGAAATCCATACCCGGTAAGGCGTGGGCTGTTCCCGCCAGGGCAGCCTGCGCCTGCACCTGTCGTACCAAGACAAAAGAGGAACTGCGATATGGGAGAGCGCCTGCTTTTCCACATCCAGCATCACCGGAACCGGCTTATCCAGCCGCAGTCCGTCTGCATCCACCTGACAGTCATATGCCAGGATCCTAACGCCCGCCTGTTCGGCCTGGCTGAGCGCCTCCGCCAGCATAGGCTGCGCGTACCGGTTCGGCGTAAAACAGGATGCGCCCTTCATCTGGATCACGAACAGCACAAAACATTCATAGCCCTCCCTGCGGGCGCGGATCAGCTCCTGCACATGCTTTAACGCCCTTTCAGAAGGCGCATCCGGGAAAAGCGCGATATGCTGCCGTTCCAGCGTGACGCCCTTTACTTCCAGCAGGATCCGCCGTTCTCCTGCCTCCACATAAAAATCAAACCGGGAATTCCCATAGGTTGCCTCCGGCCGCACAAAGGGCGCTGACACCAGTCCTCCGGCCTCCAGCCATTCCCTCACCACTGCATTGGGGGCTTGGGAATCCACATTGACAAGCATCTCCCCTTTGCGCACCGCCACCAGATCGTAGGCTGTCCGACGCCCTGTGCCGCCCTGGGGGCACAGAAACACCTCGGCTCCCGGCAGGAAAAGTTCGCTGCATCTTCCGGTATTTTTTACATGAACCTCTTCCCTATGCGTCCCGGGGCCAGATCCGACCTCTACTCTGGCGATGAAGCGGTTTATCCTCTCTATGAACCTGCCCTGAATGATCCCTGCATACCTCATCGGCTTGCCTTCAAATCCCCTCTGCCCTGACAGATCACACAACTCTCAAAGCGCATGGGGATCCGCTTCGGACGCTGCGGTTCACCCTGCCCTTCTCCTGCCCGGAACGCGGGCCGCTAAAACCACCTCTGCCGCCCGTCCGGTATGTATCTCCTGATCGTCGAAAAAAATATGGGCTCCAAATGCTGCCAGAACTTCCCGTTTGGATATGCCGCCCAGAAAGAACGACTCGTCTATGCGCACATCCCAGGCTCTCAACGTGCGGACGACCCGTTCGTGCGCCGGCGCGCACCGCGAAGTGACAAGAGCCGTCCTGATCGGAGGCCTATCCCCCGTAAATTCCTTCTGCAGAGCTGCCACTGCCTTTAAAAACCCGGCAAAAGGGCCCTCATGGAGAGGGCTTAACGCCTTCTTCTTCTCATTCTCTTCAAAGGCCTCCAGCCCTTCCTTCTGAAAGATCCTTTCCGACTCGTCGGAAAACAGCACAGCATCTGCGTCAAAGGCAATACGGATCTGATCGATACAGGCGTCGTCCCCGTAACTGGCCCGTCCGTCCGTACAGATGATTCCCGCCGCGATACCGCTGTCCACGGCCTGCTGCACATCCGCCTCATTGGCGGACAAAAACAGATCCGTCTTAAACGCGGACAGATAAGGAGTCAGCGGGCTTCCGCCCGAAAATACCGCCCGGGTGATATGCAGGCCGTAATGGGCAATGGAGCGGAAAAAACGGACAGAAGTATCCGCATTGTTGTGGGACATAATGACAACCTCCACCCGATCCCCCTGTCCCGGCAGCTCATTGATGGCAAGGAGCGCTTTCACCAGCGCAAACCCGGGTCCCGGCCTCAGAATGTCTTCCTCATGCTCGATCTGATACCGGCGGTAGGCTTCCAGCCCCTGCCGCTCAAAAATCCCGTTTTCCCATGTCAGGTCAAACAGCGTCCTCGTAGAAACGCCGATCACAAGACGCCCGTCAAGATCGTATGCCATATGGATTCCCTCCCGTGTGAATGTATAAACTGCTCAGCCGCGCCTTTCGCGGCCTTCCTCTCCATTCCAAAGGAAATCCTCCGCCATCCTCCGACGCCGTCTCATGCGTCATCGCAGCCTGTTGCACTCATAACGTTCCAGCGTCAGAAGACAGTTCTTCAGCATCTCATACTGCTCTTCCAAAGTCCCGCCGGACAGCTCCAGATCCAGCGAAACCGCCACCGTATTGAGCATGTCTGCGTCCGCTCTGCCGCGCATATCCCGGAACACTTCCAGTTTCTCCTCGTAGCTTTCCGCATCCAAAAACGAGGCCAGAAGCGGATCCAGCACAAACGCCCCTTCTTCCCCGGACTGCGCGCGCTTCTCCTGCTGTCCTGCTGCCGGAAGAACCGCCTCGCCGGACCTTTGAGCGGCAAGATCCTGCTGCCCACCGTCAGCCGCCTGCGGCACAGCCTGATTCGCTGCACCATCGGTTGCCTGCAACACAGCTTGATTTGCTGCACCATCGGATGACTGCGGCACTGCCCGATCCGCTGCGCCGTCAAAGCCCTGCGCCATGACCGGCCCTGACGCCAAAGGAATCAGAACAAACCGGTCCTGCCCTGCAGACTGCGGGTATCTGGCGGCGTCTACCTTGCCCATAAACAGCGTCAACGGCCTGGCATAGACCTCAAACCCACCGTAAAGCGCCTGATAGACGACAAGTTCCTCTCCCGTCTCAGAATGCTTCGCCATCGTGACAACGCGATATAGATTCCCTTTAAAATGTTGGTAAATATCACCCGGCTGGGGCATCCTTTCCATATCCGAGCCTCCTGTTCCGGCGCGTCCCGGCGCCTGAAAAACTCCCATATGGTTTAAGTATACCCCTAAACCGGCAAACTGTCATGCCTTATTTTCATCCCAATCGAACTTCTGGGAAAAAGAACACCCTTCCTTGCAGAAAGCGCATTCCGCCAGCGCGCTTTCCAGCGCCCTGCGGCTCTCTTCCTTCATTCTGCCATACCCCTGGTGATGGATCCTCAGGGTATATACGCGGCTTCCGTCCGCTTCCCTCACATGCGTCAGCGTCACGCCCGCCTGTGTCAGCCCCGCTTCCTCCAGGGTCTGATGTACCCGGTCAAGATAACCCTCTTCCAGGCTGGCAAAACAACGCTGTTCTTCCCTGGAGGCGCTGTGCGACCGCCCAAGGGCGATGTTCCCCATGCTGCCGGCGGCAACTAGCGCAAACGACACCAACAGAAGGATAAATCCCAAATTTCTCTTCATGGCCTCATCCCGTCCTTTCCCGTTTTCTCTGGTTTCATTATCCTTCTTTTAGTGTCCCATAGAACGGACTATATAAAAAAAGATGCAGGAAAATTTTTATTCTCCTGCATCCTTCTTCGTCTTTACCGTCAGCCGTTATTTTCCGCTGTCCCCATAATTGGCCAGCACGCGGGCGCTGGGATCGTCCACGTTGCAGCCCTCCCAGTCTTTGTTGGGCATCCAGAAATCCGGAACCATCTTCGCCTGTCCGGGATAATATTTTTCAAAAATCTCGCGGTATAACAGGCTTTCCTTTGTAAAAGGGGTCGCAAAATCATATTTTTTCCGAAGGGCCTCATACTCCTCATCGGTATAAAAAGCATTGGCATACTCTTTCAGATCGTCCACCATGCTGTGTCCGACCGCATCCGAAAAGGCGGCTTTTTCGCGCCACAGGATGTTCTCGGGCAGAATACCGTCCTTTTCAAAGGCCCTGCGCAGCAAATACTTGCCCTTGCCATATGTATTCAGCTTTTTCGCCGGGTCGATGGCCATAACGTAGCGCACAAAATCCAGATCCCCGAAGGGAACGCGTGCCTCCAGGCTGTTGGCCGCCAGACAGCGATCCGCCCGAAGCACGTCGTAACAGTAAAGTTCCCGCAGCCGCTTGGCCGCCTCTTCCTGGAACGCCTCCGCGCTGGGGGCAAAGTCCGTATATTTGTATCCGAACAGTTCATCGGAGATCTCGCCAGTCATAAGCACCTTCAGATCCGTCGTTTCGTTGATGGCCTTACAGACCAGATACATCCCCATGCTGGCCCGGATCGTGGTGATATCATAGGTGGCAAGCGCCTCGATGACCGTTTCCAGATGCGCCAGCACCTCCTCCTTTGTCATAATGACCTCTGTGTGGTTGGCCCCGATGAAGTCCGCCACTTCCCTGGCGTATTTTAAGTCAATGGCATCGACATCCATGCCAATGGCGAATGTGCGGATGGGCCGTTTTAAAATGCTGGCCGCAATGGCGCAGACCAGGCTGGAATCCAACCCTCCGGAAAGCAGAAAGCCCAGCGGAGCATCGGCGTCCAGACGCTTTCTGACGCCCTCTACCAGCTTATCGTGGATGTTCCGGGCGACCGTATCCAGATCCGCATGCACATAGCCCCGCACCTTTGCGATATCCTCATACTGCACAAATTTTCCGTCGCAGTAATAGCAGCCGGGCGGGAAGGGCCGCACCTCGTCCACCCATCCCATCAGGCTTTTGGCCTCGCTGGCAAAGGCGATCTTTCCGCTTTCCGAGTACCCGTAAAAGAGGGGCCGGATCCCGATAGGATCCCTGGCCGCCAGCAGTTTGCCGGTCTTATGATCATAGAGGACACAGGCATACTCCGCGTCCAGATGGGCGAACATCTCAGTTCCGTATTCTTCATACAGGGGCAGAAGCACTTCGCAGTCGGAGCCGCTTTTAAAGGTAAACCCTCTTTCTTCCAGTTCTTTTTTAATGGCGCGAAAGCCGTAGATCTCGCCGTTGCATACCACCCAGCTTCCGTTTCTTTCAAAAGGCTGCATCCCGTCCGGCGTCAGGCCCATGATCGCCAGCCGCGCAAAACCCAGATAGCCAAACTCTGTCTCCACCACCTGCATGGCGTCGGGGCCGCGCTTTTTCGTTTTTTCCAGACAGGCCTCCATCTTCTCTTTGGTGACATCTTTTCCCGCGTAACACATGATCGAACACATATCGCTTTTCCTCCTCTTCCCGGCTGCAGTTATGCTGCCGAAAATAAAATAAGCAGCCATTTGTCCATATAGAATAGGACGAATAGCTGCTTTTATCCGCGGTGCCACCTAACTTGCCGCACGTCCTTGTGCGGCCCCTTTTTCGCGTTCCCATGAAACGCTATCCCGTTAACGTGGGACTCCGGCTCCCCTACCGGGCGCTGCCGCTGCAGATCCTCTTTCCCAAAAAGGGGGATGATCCCGTATGGCAGTCTGCCTTTTGGTTCGCGGCTCGGGAGTGTTCTTTCGCATATCCGCCGCACAGGGCTCCCACCGCCGCCTGCTCTCTGAACCGGATAGATACGCTACTTTTCTCCGTCATTGCCTTTAACTCTTTAACAAGATAGCACAACGGCGTGTCCTTGTCAAGCGCTATTTTGAAATCCGCCTGCGCCGCATAGTCTTGCTATCTCATAGATTTTTCCTTATTGAGCATCCAACAATTCCTACTACTTCAAGAAGACGCCAAGTAGAACCCAGCGTCTTCTTTTATCAACCAATCAAACGTATAGATATGTTTTTGGGGTTAAAAATATTCCGCCGTAAGGGCTCCCGATCCGATAGGCTACGGATTACAGCGTTTACAGGGATCATAACCCATCCCAATGACATCCGCACGGTATCCGAAATACTCCTGTTTGTTTTGATCTTTCATCTGGTTTACGCTGGAACACGCTGGATGATGGAACTTATGCGTATTGGTATTCAAAATATAGGTGGTAGCAGTTTGAGTAGGCTCCGCCGTTGCCGAAGAAGAACCAACCACTGAAGATGCATCCCCCGGGGCGGATTGCGCAACAGCCGCTTCCACTATACCGGGAGCACTGTCACCGGTCGCATAATCAAGAAAGATCCCCGGCTGGACATTATAAACATAAACATTGAACCGTATGCCTTCTCCTGCATCCTCAACGGATTCTGCCTCCATCAGGACGCCGTCTGCCAACAGATTTTCTCCTGTAAAAACAGGAGTCACCCGATACAATACATGGTTTCCCGTTTTTTTCACATAATCTGCCACCTGGTCTTCAAATGGACGCATTCCTTCTACATCCATATATCCCGTGCCGGTAATCAGGTTCTTTTCGTTAGAGTTTTCACCAGTCAGTGAATAGGCGATCAGGTCACACCTTTTGTACAGATATTGATCCGAAATAAGATCGGGATATTTCACAATATGCCATCCAGACGGATTTATCTGCTCAGCGCTCTCGGTTTTTTCGGTCGGCATCAAATCCCTGCCTACATTTGCATAAGCGACACCACATCGCCCCAGCTTGTCCAATTCACTGTAAGTTTCAAAAGATGTGGTTACAAGCTCTGTATCCGTAAAATATGGCACATTGCCGTTGATCTGCACAAAAGCCGTGCCGGAATAAGCTGGCAGATCGGCGGGAATAGTCCCCTTGTCTGCCACTGCCATAGTTTTCTTTTCCGCGTTGCCGATGGGAGAACTCCCTGCTGTTCCTGCGGCATCCGCTGTAAAGGAAGCAAACAAAAACAGTGCCAAAACTGTCGGGAAAACAGCAATCCTCCATCCCGACTTCCAGTTCATCCTCTTCTTTTTCATGTTTTCCTCCATTCCGGGCAGACATTTATATAAAGAAATGCACTCTCCCTATCCGATCACACGGATATAACAGTCAATCTTTGGTAACATCTTAACTTATTTTACCACAGATTACTCTATTTGTAACTACAGATTTTTTTAATACACAGATGATCTAGATTTTGGAATCCTCCCATACCTTGCGCCGCAAGATCGCCTGCGGTATAATAAGCATTGGATGAAAAACTCGATCAGCCATACTGTAAAAACGGAGGACAAACGAATAATGAAAACTCTCACTTTATTTTATCTAGAAGACTGCCCCTACTGCCGCAATGCCCGGCGCGCCCTAAAAGAGCTGGGCGAAGAGAACCCGTCTTACGAAAAAATCGCGATAGACTGGATCGAGGAAAGCCGCCAGCCGCAGATCGCAGAACAATATGACTACTATTATGTCCCCGCCGTTTTTTTCGGAAAAGACAAGCTCTATGAGGCGCGCCCCTCGGAAAGCTATCTTGCCTGCAAGGATAAACTGCGCGAAGTGCTGGACAGCGCGTTAGCGGCAGAGTGAACGGTTCTGCCCTTTTAGGGGGGTGAACGTAGGGATTTACGAAAACGAGTAAATTTAAACTGACAAACTTCAAGCGAGGCAAGAAAAGCGACCATGTGAGAACGGTATGGTTCTTACATGGTCGCTTTTGCATTATATAGGTCAATCAAAAATTCTGGCCAATCTGTTTCTGACATCTGGTCTGCTGGGAACATTGATTATTCCATAACCAAGTTTGGTTCCATTTGCATGGTGACGAATATGTGAAGAAATGTAATCTGAATAGAGATCCGTCGCAAATTCGTATCTTCCTCGATTTAATAACTGTCCCCGAACAAAACCATTAAAAACACCGACTGCATAATCCGCCAATTGTACGCCAGGACTGTAAATGCTGTTTTCAGTTAGGACGCCATGATAAATATTAGTATATGTCAGGAAATCTCCCCTTACGGTCATTTCATGACAGGCGCTTTTTATTTGTTTTACAGTATCTTGATTAAGCTCGTCCATTATGAAAACCGCAAAGTCATCTCTTGCCAATTCCATAGATATTCGCTGAAAAGCGTTTTGAAGGTGGAATTTATAGACATTCTCTGGACGTATTAAGCATGATCTATCATAAACGAAGGTTATTGTAAACACATATTGCAGTGAGTTGCATTGAGCCGCTCGTTCAAATACTTCGCGATAGTAGCCCTTTAATCGGTTTTCGCTCATTCTTGCAATAGATGCTATTCTGGGATTTCCTTTATGGAGCGCCCAAAGATCATCCCATTTTATCTCATCGCCAATTGGGATCTCGTACATTGCAGTTAATGTTTGCATATCATTTTGATATGTACGGTACTCCTCTGCCGACATTAGGATGTTGGATCTAACATAAAAAGGATGCGATCGCCGAAATCCATCAGAAGCATCGTTTTCCTTATATGCTCCTGCTTCATCCGTAAAAACAAAATAGCTATTCACCTAAAGAAAACCCTCATCACAGACAGAGAAATTATTCATCAGAAACAGAAAATCCAATTTTCCGTTTCGGCCGTTCTGGCTCTTTTTCAATGGATGTAAGCATAAAATTAAGTTGATTAATGTGTTGTATAAGCGTAGCCTCACGACCGTTTACGAAGCCTTTGAAGACCATCAGCACAGGATCCTCGTGCGCAACTTGTGTTACCCGCATCAGCACTGACTGTCCAAAATTTGTCATCATGATACCCACCTCATGATTTGGATCCAGTGAATGCTCAAACTCTTGAATATATCGCTTTAGGATTTCAAATTGTTCATCGGCCCACATATGCTGAACTGGTATGTCAACATCAACAACAGGTGGCTCCGGTAAATTAAAGTTAGGAAGTGGCAGATTTGGAAAATCGAAGTTATTCATATTTAATGCTTCCTTTCGTGTAATGCTTTATCTTGCATATGATAGTTTTGACGATCAGCCACAATATGCTCCAAAGTAGAAATGCAAATAAGAACCGTATTGCAACCAATTGTGGACATGACATCGCCAATCTTAAGGGTATTAGATCTTTCTATTGGCTATCTTCTTCAGCTTTTGATAGCCATCACTCCCCGTAATCTGGAGAGAAAGGTATTTTTTCAGTGCTTTTTCCAAACTAATTCTTATCTGCATGGGTATGTAGTTTATAAAACTATTCTGCTTAATTACAGTTTGAATATTTGACTGGTTAAGCTTGTAAAAATTCCAGAAAGCAGTAAAATTAATATTTGTATTAGATGCCCCTAATTGTTTTATCATATTTTCAACTGTCACTTTTTGCTCTGGTGTGATGTTTTGTGGAAATGACTGGCTCAAACCTTGGACAAGCATATTTATATCCTCAGGATTGACAGAACTATTTTGCAATCCGGTTTGAATATAACTTGCTTCCAGCTGAGCAAGAATGTTTTGTATAACAAAAAAAGAATTTTTCTGCAAATTTTTCATTAGCTGCTGTTGTTCTAAAATCTCTGAAGCACAGGCATAGAAATTATTAAATAGCTGAAAGCTTTCCGGGTCTATTTTCCTAACAAAATAGTGCTTATATTTGTCCCAATAATTTTCTGTAAAAATAATCTGCGATTCATAAAAAGCAGGTTCGTTTAATACCCCATCAACAATGTATGACTGGATTTCCCGCAGCCTTTCCTGCAAGTCATTAACTTGCAGCACAATTAATGATGCCGCATCAGAAATCTTTCGGCGTTCTTGCAGCTTGTATACCGCAAAGGCAGAAGCTCCTACAACAACCAATAAAATGTCTATTAAATTTGCACTAATAAATTGAATAAAATTTCCCCACATTTATTTCACCTCATTTCAATTTCTCGCACACCGCCAGCAATTCCTCCAACCGGGTCACGATGCGCTTCTGCTCAGCGAGGGGAGGGAGGGGAAACACTGTACCCACTATTTTTTCCTTAGATATATTCGGCTGTGCCCCACCTTCACCCATCTTGATAAAAGCTGGGCGGCGTGCCATAAGGTAGAAAAAAAGATATTCGTTGTATATTCCACTATAGGGGATGCACGCACAACATGCCTGATTTGTCGTGGCCTCAACAGCTAAAATCCCCAGCTTTCCAATAGTTGCGCCGTACATCGCCATCAAAACAGAGCCAACAGGGTTTATTCTGACGGATGTTTTCTCTAGTGCCAAATCAGAAATGTGTTCGGGTATTTCTTTTATTATTCCATCATTCAAGTCTCCTGTTTTCAACCAAGGAATATTCCCATTATAATACTCTGCATTTGTTCTTGGCGGGGTTGCCCCTGCACTCCATGAACCGCAATTGCCAACTCTAATCCACATCCAACTCTCCGGAATCTCAAAGGGTTTCTCGTCCTCTGTAATCTCCGGCAGAGGCTTTTCGTTTTTGATTTTGCCTTCTCTGATGAGCCGCAGCTTCTCCGCTTGGATTTCACGGTACAGTTCGTCCCCTGTCCCTTCCTCGAACCGCTGTTCCACCAGCTTGCCCTGGATAGCCAGCTGCAAAATGGACTTCCGCATATCGTCCGGGAACTGCTGGTTGAACGCCTCCAGACGGCTCCATGCCTGCTCGTAGCGGTCGATGTAGGGCAGAAGTTCCTCAATCTTGGCGACGATGCGTTTTTGCTCGGCGAGAGGTGGAAGTGGGAAAAACATTTTATAGAGATTGCTCTGAACAAGATGTTTAATCGTTTCCCCTTTGCAATGTTTCTCAATTATACCGTTGGCCTTATAAAGTTCAAAGATACGGCAAAAAAATGTGCTTGAGATTCCTCCGAAAAACCTTATCCTGTGAAGTGCGTTTTGGTAATACATCACTCCTTCTTTATCCCAAACAGCGCACCTGCCGGCATCTCCCCCTTCACAAACCAACAGATCTCCTTTTTTGAGTAAATACATTGTCCTATCAGTGTCGGTAAAAAGAGCCTCTTTGACAGTATCTAATTTGATTCCATCCCAATAGACATTTATACTGCAAAGATAGGGACATGAGATGCCGGAATTTGTTGCTTTGTTCAGAGTTTTGCCTAAGCTACTTTCTGCAACATCGTGAATCCTTACCCACATCCAACTTTCCGGAATCTCAAACGGCTTTTCTTCCTCCGCCATTTTCGGCAGGGGCTTTTCTTTTTTGAGTTTCCTGGCCTTGATGAGCCGCTGCTTCTCCGCCTGAATCTCCCGGTACAGTTCCTCCGCCGTGCCTTCTTCGGGTCTCTGCTCCACCAGCTTGCCCTGAATGGCAAGCTGCAAAATGCTGTTTTTCAACTCCTGTGGGATCATTGCGCCGTCCCCCCCAACAGAGCGGTGATCTCCGCCAGAACTTGGTCGATCTCCGCATTCAGAGATGAGCGCTCAGCCTCATACCGCTGGATCAGATCCAACGGGTCAAGGATTTCTTCCTCTTCGTGCGGAAACGGGCAGCACTTGTCAAAATTATAATTGAGCGCCTGCAATTCTGCAGCCGTATAAAAACGAGCCTTGTCGAAACCGTCTACGACGATTGGCTGCTTGTCCTTCCACCAGGCACGAACGGGGTCGAAATGCTTGTCGAGCATGGGCTTGGTCTTGGTGAAGCTTTTAACGCCCGCCGGGTAATCCAGCCGATAGAACCATACGCCGCGGCTGACAACACCCTTCTGGAAAAACAGCAGGTTGGTATTTACATTGGCATACGGCTTGAACACTTGCGGCAGACGAATGATCGTATGGAGACCGTATTCCTTGAGCAGTTTGTCTTTGATGGTAGCCTTCACGCCATCTCCAAACATGAAACCGTCAGGCAGAACGACCCCGCAGCGCCCATGGTCTCTCAATAGATTCATAATAAGCGCCAAAAACAGATCTGCCGTTTCGCTGGTCTGGAACTCTGCCGGGAAATTTTGTTTGACTGCCGCATCCTCTGCTCCGCCAAAGGGTGGATTGGTGACGATCACATCCACGCGATCCTTTGCCGAGTAGTCGGATAGGGGGCGGTTCAAAGAGTTTTGGTGGCGGATCTGCGGCACCTCAATGTCGTGCAGGATCAGATTGGTCATTGCCAACAGATACGGCAAAGGCTTTTTCTCCCAGCCGGAGATGGTCGTTTGCAGCGTATTCAAATCCTCTGTTGTAGTTACACTGCCGATGTGTGCAATCGTGCTGGTGAGGAATCCTCCCGTGCCGCATGCGGGATCCAGCACGGATTCTCCGAGTTTTGGGTCAACTATTTCTACGATAAAATTCGTAACCGGCCGGGGCGTGTAAAATTCACCCGCTCTTCCCGCGCTTTGCAGATCCTTGAGCATTCCCTCATAAAGGTCATTAAAGGTATGCTTTTGTCTCGCATCGATAAAATCGACCCGCTCGTTGATCCGGTTGATAAGCTGGCGAAGGTAAACGCCGGACTTCACGTAGTTGTTGATATCCTCAAATACGTTTCGGACAACAAACTTGCGGCGATCCCCATCAGAGGTATCCAGCCTTTTCAGCTTTGCAAACAGCTTGTCCACAAAAGCGATCAGCGCGTCGCCCGTGATACCCTCTTTATTTTCAGCCCAGTCGCGCCAACGAAAGCCCTCCGGAATCACACCATGGTAGTCAGGACGAAATTCCCACTCCATTTCCTTTGCGTCAAAGGCTTTCAGAAATAAGAGCCAAGTGATCTGCTCAATGTACTGTGCATCGCCGTTCAGACCCGCGTCCTTGCGCATAATGTCTTCCAGCGATTTTATCAATGCTGACATTGCCATATATAATTAACTCCTTATGCGGCATAGATAGCCGCTTCTAATTCTCTGATCGCTTCCCGGTATTTTTCGATACCGCCGAAGATCGTATTGACGATATAGATCTGTGTACCATACTGCTTGAGCGGATCCACCTTTAAAACATCTACATTTTCGAGATCGGAAAGGCCACTGTCGGCGTATTTTGCCAAAAGCGCATTCAGAATTTCCGAGGCCTTTTCACTGTACTTTGCAAAATAGTTGCGTTTCCGAACATGTTCCGCGCGTTCTTTCCTGGTCAAGGGAGGCTGGTCAAAGGCGATGTGAAGGATCATATCAAACGGGTCGAGTTCTTTGCCGACTTCTTCGCACAAGTCATCAAAGAACACGCCGCGTTTTTCAAGTTCCTCTACGATGATCTGCTTTCTTTCCGCATTGTACCAAGCGGACAAGAACGCATCAAGCGAAGCATATTGATTGCACACATTTCGCTTTGTGTAGTCAACCAGACTTTCCGTAATAAGCTTCCCGTTCTTGTCAAGATACTGAACGTGCCTTTGAGATACTGTTACGGGTGTTTCTCCTAAAACGTATTTCTGCTTTTTCTCAGTACCGGGAGGCGGAACTTGCGGCGGCTCATCGGGTTCTGTGCCAGGTTTTGCGGGTTCAAAGTCTTCCTCTTGCTCAATTGGTCCATCGAAATCTGGATCATGAAACAGGCGTGTGACATCGCGGAAATCGAAAATTGTAAAATAGAGTTTTCCTAAATCTTCTCTCACACGGGTACCACGACCGATAATTTGTTTGAACTCGGTCATGGAGCGGATGTTGGAGTCCAAAACGATATATTTAACGGTCTGCACGTCCACGCCAGTGGACAGAAGTTTTGAAGTGGTGACAAGCACCGGATACAGGCTTTCTACATTGCGGAAGTTATTAAGTTGCTTCACGCCCGCCTCATCATTCGCCGTGATACGCATAACATAGCGGTCATCCAATGCACACATATCGGCATTTTCGTTCACAAGCGCCTGCCGCATCCTGTCAGCGTGCTCTTGATCTACGCAGAAGAAGATAGCTTTATCCATGCGGCAGTCGTGTTTTTTCAGATAGTCGGAAACAGTCTTTGCCACAAGCTTTGTCCGCTTTTCAAGGACAAGGTTTTTGTCAAAATCCGTCGTGTTATATACCCGGTTATCGATTACTTCTCCGTTATCATCAAGCTGCCCTTCATAGGGAACGAAACCTTCAATGTCCCGGTCGAAAAACACGCGTATCACACGGTATGGAGCAAGGAAGCCGTCATCAATGCCCTGCTTCAGCGAATAGGTGTAGACTGGCTCTCCAAAATAATCGATATTGGAAATAGCATTTGTCTCTTTTGGAGTAGCGGTCATCCCAATCTGTGTCGCGGAGGTGAAATATTCAAGTACTTCGCGCCACTGGCTATCCGCTTTTGCGCTACCGCGGTGACACTCATCGACTACAATCAAGTCAAAGAAACCGGGGCTGAACTGCTGGAACAAGCTGTTTGCGCTTTCGTCCTCTCCGGTCAATCCTTGATAGAGCGCAAGGTAAATCTCATGTGCTGTGTCAAAATTTTGCTTCGTGACCCATGTCATTTTATCTTTGAACGGAGCAAAATCGTTCGTAAATGTCTGCGAGATCAATGCGGTGCGGTCAGCAAGGAATAGTATGCGTTTTCTGATGCCAGCCTTCCACAGCCGCCAGATAATTTGAAAAGCTGTGTACGTCTTACCCGTACCAGTTGCCATAACGAGCAGGATGCGTTTTTCACCGTTCGCAATAGCCTCAACCGTTTTGTTGATAGCATTTATCTGATAATAACGCGGTTGCTTGTCGGGATTATCGGAATAGTACGGTTCATCAATAACTCTGTCCTGTGACGGGTTTATGTGATTTTGATTATGATACATTTCCCATAAGGTATCTGGCGATGGGAAAGCATCTAGAGGCAAGATTACCTCAACATCACCTTGAGTTATGTATTTGTTATGAAATACGAAGCCATCACCGTTTGATGAGAAAACAAAGGGAATATCCATCATTTTGGCGTAGTTTAGAGCCTGCTGCATACCATCACCAATGGAATGATTGTTATCTTTGGCTTCAATAATGGCAATTGGCTTATTTGGCTTATAAAAAAGCACATAATCAGCCTTTAACGGCTTCTCACGTTTGCAAGTCTTACCACGGGCAATAATGCGACCTTTTGTTATAGAATATTCTTCGCGGATTTGAGTAAATTGGTTCCATCCTGCTTTGACAATGGAAGGCGTAATATACTTTGTGCGAATGTCAGTCTCCGAAAGAGCCTTTTTATCCAATGAATCAGTCATTATGCTCTCTCCTTTCTACCCCATCCGGCACAAATTCCAGAATATCATCTACGCCGCAATCCAGCGCGCGGCAGATGCTTTCGATCGTATCCAGAGAGATATAACCGTTCCGTTTCATCCGGGGAACGATATTTGAGGAAAATCCGGCTTTGTGCTGAAGCTGGGTAGTGGTCATGTCCCGTTCGATCAGCAGATGGAACAGTCGCTTATAACTGACAGCCATAGTCATACCTCCGTGCGCGCATTCGGTCATATACACAAACATTATGTCACACTGGCGTGATACTTTCAATATCTGGACAACCGTTTCGCAGATTTTTCTGTGGGACAATTCTTTTTTGTTCAGGAAAGAATACGGCTGACCCGCCATTTCTGGCTGTCCATATTGTACCTGAATTCCACGATCCTCTGCCGCCCAAACATCCTCACGGCGCAGATATACTGTTTCTCCCGCAATCCCACAAAATTTCTGTCCCCCCGTTCAATAATCCGCTCCACCTGGACGGTCTCAACCGCGTGTTCCTTTGTCTCATACCGAAAGCGCAGCGGGCTGATCCTTCCTGTCGTGTCCATCGCACAGAACATCTGCACCGGTATATTGACGTAATAAACGTTTCCGTTCCTCTCTGCCCCGTATCCTGTTCCCATTTTCTCTCTCCGTTATCGAACATATGTTTGTTTTTATATATTATCAAACATGAGTTTGCATGTAAAGAGGGAAATGCTGGAAGAGGCCAAAAGTTCTTTCCTGCACAGGAACACTCGTCAGGGGATCGAAACAACAAAATTTTAAATACCTGCAACACTTGCGCGTTTCAAAACGTCTTATAGACAACAGGCGTAAACGGAGGGCATCGGAACGTGTCGATCATTGAGGAGTTATACGATATCTGTCAAAAAGAACTGCTGAAATGGTGCAGCGCTATGACCCGGGACCCCCTGACGGCGGAGGATCTGGTGCAGGAGGCGTTTTTACGCGCGCTGACAAACGCCGAAATGCTGGAATCACTCCGGCCGCAGCAACGAAAAGCGTGGCTGTACCGCACGGTAAAAAACCTGTATCTGGATCGATACCGTCGCGCCTCCTTTGAGGTGATTCTGGACGATCTGCCGGAAAAAGGGCAGGAAACGCAGGAGTATGCAAAGGTCGAAGCCGATCAGCTCCTTTTCCTGCTGCCTCCGAAGGAACGGATCCTGTTCGTCATGCGGTATTTTCAGGGGTACAACGCGGCGGAACTGGGAAAGATCTTCGCAATGCCCCCGGCCACGGTGCGATCCTGCCTGTCCCGCGCCAGAAAACGCCTGCGGACGGCAATAAGACCGGAACGGTTTCAGAAAGGAGAACATAACAATGAGTAAAAAAAATCTGATCATCAACTGTGATATCTGCGATGCGAGACGTGCAGACGAGGAAAGTCTTTCCGGCTACGAACGGATCCTTGTAAACGCGGACCTTCTTCTGGTGGACAAAAAGAGCAAAGCTATACTCAACAGGCTGCCGGTCACATACAACACCGACCGCACGCTGGAAATGGAAGGGGAAGTAAATCCAATGGTGATCAACGGCAACTATGCGATCACCGAAGACAGCGCCCTGCCGGACAACACTCTGCTGGTAGTCAACGGTACTCTCAGAATCCATCCTCATGCGGAGGAAAGCATGAAAAAGATTCGCCAGATCTGTGTGAACGGTACGGTAAAATATCCGGAAAGCATGGCCGCTTCCCTCGGCTGTCTGCTTTTAAACGGCGGATCCTGCCGCATCCCGGACGGCTGCCTCGAACTGGAAGACGTATTTTCCATCGACGCCTATTTCCCCCTGCGGGCAAAAAACGGGGCGCAGTATTATGCAAAAAACAAGGTGCTGCTGACGGATCCCGAAGTGGATGTCCTTTCGCTTGCCCAAAAAAAGATCCATTTTAAGACAGAACGCTTCGTCTGCAGACAGGAAATGCTGGAGGCCTCCATCGGTATGTTCGACGAAAATGTTCGGCTGCAGGTAGTGCCTGCAGGCTATGCTTATGTGGGACAGGACGCGGTGCTGGACAGCGCGCTTTTGCAAAAATACGGAACGCGTCTGTATATAGACGGGAACCTGACCCTGCCGCAGGATGGTCAAATTGCTTTGAGCAGGATAGAAAAGCTGACGGTCGTGGGTAAAGTACATCTGTCCGCCGACCAGAAAGACGCCTTCCTGGCTGCAGACGTTCAGTACGGCGATATCGTAGTGGAGACGCCGGAAAAAGGGAAAAAAATCGAAAACAAGAGCAGCGTAACGGTGGATCAGGCCCTGTTGGACGCCTGCCCGGGCGGGCTTTCCATCCATAATGCCATGACTGTGACCGTAAAGGAGGATGTGCGCGCAGAATCCATCCTGGATCTACTTTCCATCAAAAACTGCGCGCAGCTTATCTGCGCCCCCGCCCAGAGGAGCGCCCTGGAACTGGTGAGCCAAAACGTAGCCCACATTGGAGAAGGAGGCGGCAACGCTCCAGATATAATAAAGGATCTGCTGCAGTCTAATCTGATAAACGCAGACTGCTATGTGCTGTAACGATAGGATATGCCCATTTACTGGTATGTAATAACCATTGCGGGGACGGCCATTTTATGATATGATTTTTTTGTTGCAATCGACTTATGCCCGGCGGCCGTCCGGCCGCAGGGCTTTTTGCAAAAGGAGGCTGTGCCATGCTTTGCCACAGGCTAATCCAATTAGATGCTCCTCTCTGTGCAGGATCCGGTGTCCGGACGAGGCTTGCGCAGAGATAGGACTTTTTCCTCGTCCGCATTGGATTTTGCACTTATAGGGATCCTAGTAAACGAACCGGAAACCGGTTCTCACTAAACCTGTAAGGAGAAAATTCAATGAACCAGAATTTTAAAAAATATGTTATTTTCTGGCTGAGCCAGTCTATCTCCCAGTTGGGAAGTTCCATGACCAGCTTCGCGTTGATCCTGTGGGTGTATTCCATCCGCCATTCCGCCATGACGGTATCGCTGATGGCCTTCTGCCGGTACGTTCCCGACATTCTGACCAGCCTGTTTGCCGGCGCTTTTGTGGATACCCACAACAAAAAGAGGATCATGCTGGTTTCGGACACCGTGGCCGCTTTTGCGACCCTGTCCGTTTTTGCCCTCTACCTGGGCGGCGGGCTGACGATCCCGTATATCTATCTGATCAACTGCGTGATCGGGGTCGCGGGCGCTTTCCAGGCGCCGGCCTCCAGCGTAGCGGTTGGGATCCTCGTCCCCAGGGAAAAGCTGGCCAACGCCAGCGGTATGGTATCTTTTTCCGGCAATCTGATCTCCATCTTCGCCCCCGTTATAGCCACGGCCATTTACGGTTTCGGCGGTCTGGACCTCATTTTGGCCATCGACTTTCTGAGTTTTGCGTTTGCTTTCCTGGTGCTTTTATGCGCGATTTCCATTCCCGAGGAAAAACGCCCGGACAAAGCCGCGCAGTCTGCCCCTGCGTCAGAAGAAACGGCCGGCAAAAAGGACTCCCTGTTTACCGGCTGCAAGGCAGGTTATGCTTTTCTGCGCCGACACAGCGGCCTTTTCCTCATTATGATCACCATGGCAATGCTGAACTTCTTTTCCCGGCTGACCTATGAAAACATCCTCTCTCCCATGATCCTGTCCCGAAGCGGCCAGAATTATTACGCCCTCAGCATCGTGAACGCGGCGATGGGGATTGGCGGCGTCCTGGGCGGCATTTTCGTATCCGCCGGCAGGATGCCCAAAAACGCGGCCAAAACCATCTACTTTTCCGCGGGCCTTTCCTTTCTGCTGGGCGACCTGCTCATGGGGCTGGGCCGTTCTCCCCTGCTTTGGGCCTTTGCGGGTTTTATGGCCAGCGCGCCCATTCCGTTCATCAATGCGGGACAGAATGTGATCCTCTATCGGACCGTCCCCCAGGAAATGCAGGGCCGGGTCTTTTCTGTGCGCAACGCCGTCCAGTTTTGTACCATTCCCGTCGGGATCCTGCTGGGCGGGTTTCTGGCCGATTATGTATTTGAACCGTTCATGCAAAGCGAAGGGAGTATCGCCAGGATCCTGCGTTTTCTCGTGGGAAGCGGCGACGGTTCCGGCATGGCGGTGATGTTTTTGTGTACGGGCCTTTTGGGGAGCCTGTGCAGCTTTTTCTTCTACCGGCAAAAGAAAGTGCGCGCGTTGGGAGAACTGTGACCGCATAAGGAAAAAAGGGGGAGTTGATTTATGAATACCAGAAATGAGATCAAATCTTATATCGCACGGGAAGGCATAACCATGAGCCGTCTGGTGGAAAAGCTGGCCGAACAATACGGCTGGAGCGCCAATGTCCCCAACCTCTCCGACAAGCTGCGGCGAAATTCCCTGCGCTACCGGGAGGTAGTGGAGCTGGCAGATGTACTCGGCTACGATCTCGTATGGGTAAAAAGAGAATCCTGAAAAATCAGGGCCGGAAACCTGTTCCTCGGTTTCCGGCCCTCGCTGTATTTTTCCTTCTTCTACAGGCGTATCTTCCGCTTACGCGGTGTACTTTTCCAGCGTCGCCCTGACTGCGCCTGGCCCGGCGATCAGTTCTTTAAAATAACCGCACACCCGTTCCGCCAGCCCTGCTTCATACAGATCGACGCCGAAGATCTCTGCGTTTTTCAAAAGCGGCGCAAGAGAGGCTACATCCGCCTGCTCTCCCAGCCCAAACCCGGCCACATAGGGACAGACGGCATCCAGCAGCGGATCGGGGCTTAGATCGAAAGGTTTTCCCGTATCGTCGATCCCCATCAGATACCGCAGCCAGCCCGCGAACACCAGCGGGATAAGCTTTAAGTCCGCCACGTCCAGCGTCCTGCTGGCCGCATAGGCTTTGATCGTCTCCCCGAACCGGATCGGCAGCTTCTGGGAAGTGTCCGTGGCAATCCTCTGTGGCGTATCCGGCATGAAAGGATTGGGAACGCGCACATTTAAGACCGTATCGAGGAACTCCTTCGGATCCAGCACGCCGGGATCCACTACCACGGGCAGTCCCTCCTGATATCCGATGGCCCGCACCAGGCGTACAAGACAGGGATCCTTCATCTCGTCGGAGATCTTCTGATAGCCCAGCAGGCAGCCGAACACCGCCAGCGCCGTATGCAGCGGATTTAAACAGGTGCAGACCTTCATCCGCTCCACCTTGTCCACCGTCTGCCGGTCGGTAAACAGAAATCCGCCCTTTTCCAGAGCCGGGCGGCCGGCCGGGAAAGCGTCCTCGATCACCAGATATTCGCACTCCTCGGCATTGACGAAAGGGGCCACATAAGTGTTTTTGGATGTGATCACCGGTTCCAGGTCCTCCAGCCCGTCCGCCTTTAAAATCTCCTGAACGGACGCATCGGGACGGGGAGTGATCTTATCGATCATCGTCCAGGGGAAGGAAACGGCCTTTCTGTCGTTCACATACTCCCAAAATCCGGCGTCCGCCGTTTTATTTTCCGTCCAGGCCTTTGCAAACGCGCAGATCGCATTCTGCAGCTTGTCCCCGTTGTGGGAGCAGTTGTCCATGCTGACCATGGCGATGGGTTTTCTGCCCGCCTGATACCGGTGGTATAAAAGGGCGGCCACCTTGCCGAGATAGCTGACCGGCTTTTGGGGCCCGGCGGCCAAATCCTCCCGGACCAAATCCAGCATTCTTCCGCCTGCGTCCACCAGGCTATAGCCCTTTTCCGTGATCGTAAAGGATGCGATCTGAAGGGAATCTTTTTCAAAAATCTCCCTCAGCCTTTCAAATTCTCCCTGATTTTCGGAATCCAGGATGCAGGATTCCATAACGCTGCCGACGACGGTCTTTTCCACGCTGCCGTCCGCTTTTAACGTCACAAGGACTGAAAGGTCGTCGTGGGGACGGTACATTTTTTCTATGATCTCATAATCAAAGCCCTCTACCGCGATCAGCCCACGATCCAGCGTCCCATCGTTGAGCAGATTCTGCACCACGTTCGCCTGAAAAGCCCGAAAGATGTTGCCTGCGCCGAAATGGATCCAAAACGGGTTCTCCCTTGTCCTCTTTGCCACCGTTTCCCGGTCGTACTGGGGCAGCCGGTAGCCGGATGCCCCCCATTGCTTTCTGTCCTCCAGCCCCTTATTGTTTAATTTCATCGTTTTATCTTCCCCTCTTTGCTTTGTCAATGGCTTCCCAGAGCCCGTTTAAATACGCCGCCCCCAGCGCCCGGTCATACAGGCCGTACCCCGGCATGGCCACCCCGTCCCAGATCATGCGCCCGTGGTCGGGGCGGATGGGGCCGTCGAACCCGATCTCGTACAG
>X22_European_Rabbit__coassemble_67_pt1 | contig 27414 bp, 20 predicted proteins | sample X22_European_Rabbit__metabat2_low_PE_003 | metagenome-assembled genome bin X22_European_Rabbit
AGATGGAATAAGCGGGGAAAGCCGTATCCAGGGAAGGCTCTGCCAGATGTTTGACAATAAAGCTGATGGCCTTGTTTTTGCCGATGCATTTGCCCAGGACGCCGATCCCGCCCTCCTTGGTGACGGTGATGACCGGCTTGATATTGGCCATTTCGCCGATGGCTGCCGTCGCTTTGCCGATGCGGCCGCCCTTTTGCAGATATTCCAGCGTGTTTAAGGCGGCGACGACCTTGACGCGGGATTTCAGCCGTTCGAGTTCGGCCACGATCCGGGCGGCGCCAAGTCCCTGTCGGATCAGGGAAGCGGCGTGATCGGCCAGGATCTTGATGCAGAAGGTGGCGGAAAGGGAATCCACGATGTGGATGCCGTCGTATTCCACCATGTTTTTGGCCAGCAGGGCGCTCTGGCAGGTGCCGGACAGTTCGGAGGACAAAAGGATGCAGATCACCTCGTCGCCGTCCCTTTTGATCTTTTGAAAATGTTCCAGAAAGGTCTGGGGCGAGGGCTGGGCCGTTTTGGGAAAATCCGATCCGTGGATGAGCAGTTCAAAAAAAGCGTTCCGTTCCAGATCCACGCCGTCCACATAGTTGTTTTCGCCGATGGAAATGGTGACGGGGACGAACAGATAGCCCTTTTGCCGGATCTCTTCCGGGGAATAGTCGGAGGAAGAATCTACCAGTATTTTGATCATGCGCTTTTTCCCGTCCCTTCCCCCAGCACTTCTTCCGCCGTATCGGCAATCTCGTGAAACAGCTTCAAAATATCTTCCCCTTTCTCCCGGCCTACCCGTTCCAGCATCCGGTCGATCAGGGTCAGGATCCTGGCATGCTGTTTTTCATAGATCTCGATCCGGGACATATCAAGGGCGATGAATACCTGCCGCCTGTCCTGGGAAGAACGCTTTTTCAGGATCAGGTGCTTTTGCTCCATTTCATTCAGCGTTCGGTTCATCTGGGACTTGAGCATGCCGGTTTTGGCGCACAGATCCGTAGCGGTCAGCGCCTCTGCCCCCAGCTTATAATTCCGGTACAGCAGATTGCAGATCACCGCCTCGTTGTAGGTGGTATCGGAAACGAACTGATCCAGGTTGATCGCGCCGGAAAGGCGAAGCCAGGCGTTGAGCAGTTCCTCGTTCATGAAAATACGCTTCCTTTCCTGTGTGGTGGGAACCGCTCTACAAAGTTTACATTGTGAACAGTCCAAAAGGCATCTTAGCACATTCCCTCAGATCTGTCAACCGGGCCGTCGAGAAAAGCGTCTGCCGTTGCCGGGGGCCTTTACAGGAAAGCGTACTGGGACATATACAGATGGTAATATTCGCCTTTCTGGGCCAGCAGTTCCTCGTGGGTGCCCCGCTCCACGATGCCGCCGTGATCCACATACATGATGCAGTCCGCGTTGCGGATGGTGGAGAGGCGGTGGGCGATGATAAAGGAGGTGCGGCCCTTTAAAAGCTCCGCCAGCCCCTTTTGCAGCACGATCTCCGTTTCCGTGTCGATGCTGGAGGTGGCTTCGTCCAGGATCAGGATGGCGGGATCGGCCAGCAGGGCCCGTGCGAAGGAGATGAGCTGGCGCTGGCCCTGGGAGAGCCGGCTGCCCCGTTCGTTGACCTGGGTCTGATAACCGTTTTCCATTTCCATGATAAAATCATGGGCGCAAACGGTCTTGGCCGCCCGAATGACTTCCCCGTCTGTGGCTGTGAAATTGCCGTAGCGGATATTGTCCATGATGGTGCCGGCGAAGATGAAGCTGTCCTGCATCATGACGCCCATCTGGCGGCGCAGGGAGCGGATGGTGACGCTCTCGATATCGATGCCGTCCACCAGGATCTTCCCGGAATCCACGTTGTAAAAGCGGCTTAAGAGGTTCACCAGGGTGGTCTTGCCCGCCCCGGTGGGGCCCACCACCGCGAAGGTCTGGCCCTGTCTGGCGTGGAAGCTCACGTCCTGAAGCACCGGCAGGCCGGCTTCGTAGCCAAAGGAGACGTGTTCAAAGGAAACGTCTCCCTTGATGGGCGGCATTTCGGCTGCCCCCGGCGCATCTTTTACCAGCACCGGTTCGTCGATCGTCTCAAAAATACGCTCCAGATAGGAGATGGCCGTCAGCAGGCTGTTGTAAAAACCGGCCAGGGTGTTGATGGGGGCCCAGAAACGGCTGATATAGGCGGTGAAGGCGATCAGCGTCCCCACGGTCAGCGAAGAATCCGGGGCCAGCATCCAGCGGATGCCCAGGATATAGATGGCCGCCGTCGTGATGGCGGAAATGATATCCACGCTGGGAGCCATAATGAAGTTGAACATGACGGCTTTCATCCAGGCTTTCCGAAAGCTTTGGCTTAATTCGTTGAAAATATCGTTGTTCTTTTTCTCCCGCACAAAAGACTGGGTGACCCGGATGCCGTTGATGCTTTCCGCAATATAGGCGTTTAAGTTGGACTGCTTATTGCTCTGGATCTGCCAGGCACGGCGCTGTCTCCTTTTGATAAAGACCACCACCGCCGCCAGCACGGGCAGCCCGCAGAGGCAGACCAGCGTGAGCTTCACGTCGATCAGCAGCATGAACAGCAGAATGAAGATCAGGTTGCACAGGTCGGTGATGGTATTTAAAATTCCGTTGGAAAGCAGGTCGCTTAAGCTGTTGACGTAATTGACCACGCGAACCTGGATCTTGCCGTGGGGCCTGTCGTCATAGTAGGAGAAAGGAAGCTCCTGCAGGTGGGTAAAGATATCGCTGCGCAGATCGTGGATGATCTGCTGGCCGATGAGGTTGGTGTGGTGGATCTTATAGCGCAGGCTGACGGCGGAATAAAAAGCTGCCAAAAACGTCAGACCGCTGTAAAACAGGATCCCTTTCATATCCTTGGCCGGAATGCAGGTATCCATGATCTCCTTGAAAAAGATCGGGATGAGCATGATGCCGGCGGAGGCGGAGAGCATCATGAAGGCCACGCTTAAGAACCGTTTCCGGTAGGGCTTCAGATAAGCCAACAGCCGTTTGAGCTGGTTATAGTCGAACTTTTCTTCCAGGATTTCGTCTACGTCGTATTTGTTCCTTGCCATGGCTGCCTCACTCCTTTCCGGCCGCGGACGCCTGCCAGGCGCCGGTCTGAATGTCTTTGGGGATCTCCCCGTACTGGTGATAAAAGGCGCTGGCATAATAGCCGCCCTTTTGCATAAGCTCCTGGTGGGTGCCCCGCTCCACGATCCGGCCGCCGTCCATGACCAGGATCAGATCCGCGTCCTTGATGGAGGAAATGCGGTAGGCGATGACAAAGGTGGTGCATCGGCCTCCCAGCTTCTTTAGCTGCTCCTGTATGTAGCTTTCCGTTTCCATATCAACGGCGGAGGTGGTGTCGTCCAGGATCAGGATGGAGGGCTTTTTCAAAAGCGCCCGGGCCAGGGAGATCCGCTGTTTCTGACCGCCGGACAGCCCGACGCCCCGTTCGCCCACGATGGTATCGTAGCCGTCGGGAAGCTTCTGGATGAAATGGTTGGCGTCGGCCATGATGGCCGCCTGTTTGATCTCATCAAAAGAGCAGTCGGGACGGCCGTAGGCGATATTGCCTTCGATGGTATCGGAAAACAGGAAGATATCCTGCATGGCCATGCCGATGTTGTCCCGCAGCTCATAGAGGTTTAAGTCCTTGACGTTGATGCCGTCCACCAGCACTTCGCCGTCTGTGGCGTCCACAAAGCGGCACAGCAGGTTCATCACCGTGGATTTGCCCGCGCCGGTGGAGCCCAGGATGCCGATGGTCTGTCCCTTTTTGGCCGCAAAGCTGATATTTTTTACGATAACCTCGTCGTCGGCGGTGTAGGATACGTTTTTAAACTCTACATTCCCCTCGAAATATTTGCGGTCCACCGGGACGGCGGGCATTTTAATATGGGGTTCCTCCGTGTAGGTGGCGTAAATTTTTTCCACCGAGGTGGTAAACCGATGGATGTCGTTGATCCACCATCCCACCATGCGCAGGGGCGTGTTGAGCATCCACAGATAACCGTTGACCGTCACCAGGCTGCCCAGGGTGATGTCGCCCTGGATGACCATCCAGCCGCCGTAGAGCATCAGGATCACGTTGAGCATATGGGAAAACAGCTCAAAGACAGGCAGATGCTTCATCCAGACGCGGGAGGAGGCGAGCTGGGCCTCCAGGTAGGCGTCGTTTTCCCGGTTGAATTTCTCGATCTCAAAATCTTCCTTGGCGAAGGCTTTTACCACCCGGTTGCCGCTGATGTTTTCCTGGACGAAAGCGTTGAGGGAAGAAAAGCGTTCCCGGATCCTCTGGAAAGTGGGACGCACCTCCTTGGACTGCAGGAGCGTGTTGAGGGCGGTAAAGGGCAGCACCAGAAGCATGCACAGCGCCAGCCGCACATCCACGGTGAAGATCATGAACAGGGCGAAACAAAACTGCAGGGAGTTTTCGTAGACCGTATAGATGATCAGCGCCACGAAATGGCGGATGGCGTCCATGTCGCCGGTCTGACGGCTCATCAGGTCGCCGGTTTTTTTCTTATTATAAAAGGCGAAATCCTCCAGCAGCAGCTTATGGTACACCGCGTCCCGCATATCGTACAGGACGCCCTGGGAGCAGGTTTCAAAGATGAGCTGGTAAAAGTAGCGGGACACGCCGCGCACCGCCGTGACGGTCAAAAGGATCGCGATCAGCGTCGGCAGCAGGGAAAGGTTCCCGCCCTGGATCACGTCGTCTACGATCCGCCCCGAGACGTAGGGGTTGATCACGGACATGGCGGAGATGAAGGTGGTCAGCACCAGCCCGCCGAGGATCGCGAAACGGTATTTTCGTAAAAAACTCCAGAACCATCGCATGGGGGTCATAAGATTTCCTCGTCTTTCCTGAAAAAACAGCATTTTTTCCCGGCGCAGGACTGCCCCGGGGATCAACAGCAAAAATTATTTTAGCGAAAATAATAGAAAAAGGAATGTACTTTCTTGTTTGTTTCATGTAAGATATTGTCATGAACACGATGTGGAGGACAGGGCGCGGAGGTGCATGATGAGAGAGGAAGACACGCTGCTGCAGCAGGGCTTTGATCCCACGTTTCTGTTTACCTGGAAGGGCATCCGGGTAACGGATGAGAAAAAGTATCATGCTCACGAATATCTGGAACTTTGTTATGTGCAGTCGGGCCGGGGGACCTATCGGATCGACGGGGATATCTATGCGATCTGCGAGGGGGACCTGCTGATCTTAAACGCCGGGAGCTATCATCAGGCGCTGGTGATGAACCCGAAGGAAACGCGGATGGAGTTTTTCGTGGGACTGACGGACCTGCATCTGGCCGGGGTCGCGCCCAACTGCCTGCCGCTGCCGGAGGAAGGGCCGGTGGTGCATACTTCGGGGGATCTGCGGCTGAAATTGAGCAAGCTGTGCGTTTCCATGGAAGCGGAGAAGTCCCAGAGCCGCTGCGGGCGCTATTTCATGATGAAAAGCTATGCCATGCAGATGCTTTTGCTTCTGCTGCGGGAGCGGGAACAGCCCTTAAAACAGACGCCTTCCGGCCAGTATACCTTCGACTCGGTGAGTCGTAAGGAGATCGTGGAAAAGATCGTGGACTATTTCGAGGATCACTATGCCGAGCGGATCTCGCTGGATCAGATCGCCGGCAATATGTATCTGAGCCCCTTTTACATTTCCAGGATCTTCAAAAAAGAAACGGGGGATACGCCGATCCATTACCTGATCGATATCCGGATGGAGAAGGCCATGGAGCTTCTGCGAAGCGAGCCGGGCGTCAGCATCCAGGAGACCGCTCAGCGCGTCGGCTATGAGGACGCCTATCATTTCAGCAAACTGTTCAAAAAGAAATTCGGGATTTCGCCGTCTGCGGCCAGGCGGCAGTAAGGAGGCAAAGGGATTGGAAGATTGGGGGAAAAAGGGACTGCTTTATGAAAACAGGCTCGGATGCGAGGCGGATGTGGCGGATTTTGTGATGGAGGGAAGCGCGGTGCTCAGCTTTCCCAACGGCCGCCTGCGGATGGAAAACGCCATCAGCGAAAAGGAAGGCCAGCGGGCCAATTACCTGTTCTGGTGCCCGCAGGAGTTCCCGGCGGATATCCTGATCGAATGGGATTTCTGGCCGGTGGCCGAGCCGGGGCTGTGCATGATGTTCTTTGCCGCGAAGGGCAGAAACGGGGAGGATTTGTTCGATCCGTCCCTGCAGGAACGGACGGGAGAATATCAGATGTATCATCACGGGGATATCAATGCGTTCCACGCGTCGTATTTTCGCCGGAAAAGCCCGGATGAGCGCTCTTTTCACACCTGCAACCTGCGCAAAAGCTACGGCTTTTATCTGACCTGCCAGGGCGGGGATCCCATTCCGGACGTCTCAGACGCCCAGGGACCGTATCATATCTCGATTGTAAAGAAAGGCCCGGTGGTGGCTTTTTATGTAAATGAACTGGAAATTTACCGGTTTGAGGATGACGGACAGACTTACGGGCCGCTCCTTGGGGGCGGAAAGATCGGATTTCGGCAGATGGCGCCCATGGTGGGCGAATATGCGGATCTGAAGGTGTATGCGCTGTAAGGAGGTGCGAGAAGGGGAATGGAGCTTCATTTATTGGAAAATCGGGTAAAAGAGGGGTATACCACGTTCGGGTGCGTCTGGGAAAAGGGGCGGTGCCAAAAGGATACGGCATACCGTCTGATCAGCGGCGGTCGGGAGCTGCCGGTGCAGAGCCGCGTCACCGCCTACTGGCCGGACGGCTCCGTAAAATGGACGGCCCACACGGCGGATGCGGCCCTGCTGGAAGATCAGATTGAGGTGCTTCCAAAGGAGGGGCAGTCTGTACCCCGGGAGCCTGCGGCCAAATCCATTTCCGTCAAAAAACAGGGCTTGGGACTGCTGATCTGCGCCGGCCGTCTTACGGTGACGATTCCGGGAGACGGGGAGCGTCTGTTCAGTCAGGTGACGGATCAGGGTCGCTGCGTTCTGGAGGACGGCAGGCTGGAGCTTTTGCTGGAGCAGCCTGCAGAGGTAGAGGGCTGCAGCGCGAGGCTCGTGCGGAAATACGTTTCCCATATTGAAGAAACGGCGCTGGAGGAGGAAGGGCCGCTGCGCCTGACCGTGCGCTTTACCGGCTGCCATGTGGATGGCCGGGGGGATCGGAAATTCCCTTTCGTGGTGCGCATGCAGATCGGACTGGACAGTACGGGACTGGGCTTTTATCACACTTTCCTGTATGACGGTGATGAGGATCGGGATTTCCTGAAAGGGATCGGCATCGTCTGCAAAATGCCGTTGACCGGTCCGGTCTACGACCGGCATATCAAGTTTTTGGGGGATCACGGCGCTTTTCATGAGAGCGCGGCCCAGCTCATTTCCTGGCAGCCGCGGATACCGGCAGGGGTATACGAGGCCCAGATGCGGGGAGAGAGGCTTTCCCTTTCCGCCGGGGAGCAGGAAGTCGTCGACCATGTGATGGGGCAGATCCCTTATTGGAACGAATACACGATGACCCAGACGGACGAACATTCCTTTTCCATCCGCAAGAAGATGAAGGAGGACAACTGCTGTTATCTGGACTGTCTCCATGGGATGCGCGCCCGGGGCGCGGCGGCGGTGGGATCGGATCAGGGCAGCGTTCTTCTGGCGATCCGGGATTTCTGGCAGAAATATCCTTCCGGCTTTTCAGTCACCGGGCTGCAGGAGGAGGCCGCGCAGGTTGCGCTGTGGTTCTGGTCGCCGGAAGCGCCGGCCATGGATTTTCGGCACTATGCCAACCGGGGTTACAACCAGTCCTATTATGAGGGCTATGACTATAAGGGCGCGACCCCTTACGGGATCGCCTGCACCAGCCAGTGCGCCATCGGTTTTTCAGACTGTCTCATTCCGGAGGATGCGGCCCTTTCCCACTTTGCCGGCTGTCTTAACGATCCGGCCCTGTATGTGGGGGATCCCCAGTATTATCATGATCTGCGGGCCTTTGGCTACTGGTCCCTGCCGCAAAAGGATACCGGGATGGAGCAGTGGCTGGAACAGCAGTTGGACCGGGCGGTGGCCTTTTATCAAAAAGAGATCGAACAGCGCAACTGGTACGGGATGTTTAACTTCGGCGATGTGATGCATACCTATGATACGCAGCGCCATTGCTGGCGCTATGATATCGGCGGCTATGCCTGGGACAATACGGAGCTGGTGCCGACCCTTTGGCTGTGGTACGCGTTTTTGCGCACGGGCCGGGAGGATATTTTCCGGCTGGCGGCCAACCTTTCCCGGCACGCCTCCGAGGTGGACGTCTACCACATCGGGAAATATAAGGGGCTGGGCTCGCGCCACAACGTCCGGCACTGGGGCTGTCCCTGCAAGGAGGCCCGGATCGCCATGGCAGGCCATCACCGGTTTTATTATTATCTTACCGGGGATTTCAGGATGGAGGACATCTTTGCGGAACTCAAGGACAACGAGCTGACCTTTTATAACCGGGATCCGCTGGGCGATTTTTACAAAAAAGAGGATATGACTTATCCCAGCCACGCCAGGAGCGGCCCCGACTGGTCCTCCCTCTGCTCCAACTGGATGACCTGGTGGGAGCGGACCGGGGACGTGCGCTATAAGGAGAAGATCCTGCAGGGCATGTCGGATATCAAGAACGCGCCGTTGAAGCTCGTTTCCGGGCCGGATTTCGAGTTCGACCCGAAAGATGTGAGCCTGCACTACATCGGGGAGCGCACCACCGGGGGCACTCACCTGCAGATCTGTATGGGCGCGCCTCAGATCTGGGCGGAAATGGCGGATCTTCTGGAGGATGAAGAGTGGAAAAAGATGATGGCGGACTACGGGCGGTTTTATTTTCTGCCCAACGACCAGCAGATCGCCGAATCCGGCGGACTGATCGGGGACCGTAAGTTCACGCTGCCCTTCATGGCTTCCGGCATGGGGGCCTACGGCGCCCATTACTTAAAGGATGAGGCGTTGGCCAAAAGAACCTGGTGTATCCTTTTGGGGGCGTTGGCGGAAAACGCGCAGAACGCGGGCTTTTCCGAAGTCGTGCTGGAGAACGCAGGCAATCAGGAGAAGCTGACCGAGATCCCCTGGATCTCCACGAACTTTGTGGCCCAATGGTGTCTGAATGTGATCATGGCGCTGGAGTTCATCCGGGAGTCGCTGCCTGCGACCTGGGAGGAGACGGAGCGGCTTTTGGAAGAAGCGCCGGAGGGCACTTATCACAAGGCGTAAAGGCGGTAAAGGAATAGGGAAAAGAAAAGGCAAGAGGGGTCTGTCGTTTTGGCAGGCCCCTTTTTGCTGCCCGCAAACGTCCGGCTTCATTAGAGGAAGATTAGAGACTGTCCCGTTATGATAAAAAAGGATCATGGGGCAGGTGGTGAGGAAAGGATGAGAAAAAAGAAGGAATGGCGTAGCTTCATTTTTTTTGTGCTGCCCGGCCTGGCGGGCATATGCGTATTCACGCTGTTTCCGTTTCTGGATGTGGTGAGGCGTTCCTTTTTTACGACGGTTGCGGATCAATTCGTAGGGTGGGACAATTACAGGCGCGTCTTTGAAAATCAGGCGTTCCTTCTGGCAGTGAAAAATACGGCCCGCTTTACCTCGGTCTGCCTGCCGATCCTGCTTTTATCGGGCCTTTTGGTAGCCATTTTGCTTTCCGGCATGGCGAAAGCGCAGTTCTGGAAATCCATCTTTTTGCTGCCCATGTCCATGCCCTCCGTTACGGTGGTCATGATCTGGAAAATGTGTTTTTCAGAAAGCGGGTTTTTAAACCGGATCCTGGAGCTGCGGATCGATTACATGGGGACGGATCGGGCCTTTTGGGTGCTGGTGTTCAGCTATGTCTGGAAAAACCTGGGCTATACCGTGATCCTCTGGCTTGCGGGGATCGGGGGCGTGTCCCAGGATACGGTGGAAGCGGCCCGGGTGGATGGCGCGGGGTGGCTTAGGATATGGCTGTCCGTCATGCTTCCCCAGTTAAAGGGCCCTTTTTATACGATCGCGGTCCTGTCCTTTTTGAATACCTTCAAGGCGTTTCGGGAGGCGTATCTGGTGGCGGGGGCCTATCCCCAGGAGAGCATGTACCTGCTGTCGCATCTGTTCAATAACTGGTTCGCGGCGCTGGATCTGGACAAGATGGCGGCCGGCGCGGTCTGTATGGCCGCCGTGCTGCTGGTGTTCATCCTGATGTTTACGGCGCTGTGCCGGAAAGGAGAAGAGGATTGAGGAAAAGGGAACGGTTCCGGCGGCTGCTGCGCAGGGGGAAGCATATCCTGTCCCGGTGGCTGTGCGCCTGTCTGTTGGCGATCCCCGGCTTTTTTATGGTGATGCCTGTGATCCTTCTTCTGTCAGGCTCCATCATGAGCGGGCAGGAGCTGGCGGATTATTTTCGGCCGCTGTGGGAAAACGACGGTTACATCGGCTGGCGGTTTCTGGCCCATTATCCGGTTTTGGAACACTACGTCAGGCTGCTTTTCTTCACGCCGCAGTTTTTGACCGCGTTCTGGAACTCCTTTGGCCTGGTGACGGTCATTTTAGCGCTGCAAATGGCGCTGTCGGTTCCGGCGGCATGGGCGTTTGCCGTGTATCGCTTCCGGTTCAGCAAATTTTTATTTACGGTCTATATCGTGCTGATGCTGATGCCGTTTCAGGTGACAATGCTGTCGCAATATATAATTTTAAATGATCTGCATGTCATGAACACGCATCTGGCGCTGATCCTTCCTGCGGCCTTTTCTACCTTCCCGGTTTTTTTGATCTATCGGGGCTTTCGGGACATTCCCCGTGAACTGCTGGAAGCGGGGCGTATCGACGGCGCGGGGGAATTTGGGCTGTTTTTGCGGATCGGGCTGCCGCTGTCGTCGGGCAGTATTCTGGCGGCGGCAGTGCTGGGGTTTCTGGAATATTGGAATATGATCGAACAACCGCTGGCGTTTCTGCAGGATCAGAGCCTTTGGCCGTTGTCCCTGTATCTGCCCGCAGATGCAAAGGGACAGGAGGGGATCGCTTTTGCGGCCTCCGTGATTATTTTGATCCCGGCGGTGTTCGTTTTTTTACTGGGCAGGGATTATCTGGAAAAAGGGATCGTGGCATCCGCATTAAAGGAGTGAAAACGGGATGAATCGGAAAAAAGTATTGTTGGGACTGGGGATCTTTTTGGGCGTCATGCTTTTGTGTACGCTGGTATCCAGGGGGATTTATGCGTCTATGCTGCCGCAGGTGACGCTGGAGCAGCCCAGGCGCAGTTCTATTGCCCACAGGGTATCCGCAGAGGGGAATGTCCGTCAGGGCAGGGAACTGGCGCAGACCGTAAAAGCGGGGATCCGGGTGTCGGAAGTGCTGGTGGTGGCCGGGGACAGCGTGACGGCGGGGCAGCCGTTGTTTTTGCTGGATCAGGAGCATATCCGAAAGCTGATGGAGGAGAATGAGTTTGCCATTAACAAACAACGGCTGGATCTGGCGACGCTGCAGCACAACGTGGAACTGGCGGCGGAAGAAAAGAACCGGGAAATGATCCGGGCGGGAGAGGATTATCTGCAGGCGAAGGAGGAGGCCGAACTGATCCTCAAAAGGGCTCAGGAGGACGAGGAACAGGCGCAGCAGGATCTGGCCCGGATCGAAGAAAAAATGCCGGAAAACGGCGAAGAGGACCCGGAATATGAGCAGTGGGAAACCATGTGGAGGGCCCAGTTGGACGTGGTGAAGGAAGCAGAACGGGCGCTGGAGGACGCGCGCAATAACATCGAAACGACTCAAAACGAGTCCGACCGGAATCTGGAAGAGGCGCTCTCCCAGGTGATGACGGACGCCTCCATGGGCACCAGCCGGATGGAACTGGACGCCCTCTATGAGCAGCGTCGGCAGTTGCAGGCCCTGCTGGACACAGAGGGCGTGGTGACGGCTGAACGGGACTGCGTGGTGACGGGGCTTTTTGTTTCCGCCGGGGAATATACCCCGGCGGGCAGCGCGATCCTGTTTGCGGACGCCCAGGCCCCGTTTTATTTCTCCGTCATGCTGGATGCAAAACAGAAAAAATATGTGGAACCGGGCATGGAAGCGCAGGTCATGCTGGGAAATGTGGGAACGGCAGGCAAAGAAGTGACCCTGACCGTGGATTATCTGCTGGAGTCAAAGACGCAGCCGGGCACTTATCAGTGTATGCTGACGCTGCCCCAGGGAGTCGGCAGGATCGGCCAGACCGGCACCTTTGAGGTAACGGTACAGTCGCAGATCTACAACTGCTGTGTGCCGACGGAGGTCCTGCACCAGGACGAGAACGCAAACTGGTTCGTCTATGCCATGGAAGAAAGGCCGACGATGCTGGGCAAGGAGCCTGTGGCGGCCAGGATCGGGGTGAAGGTACTGGATCAGAACGAAAGGACAGCGGCACTGGAAGCCGGCGCGGTGGATGAAAATACGCAGCTCATCGTAGCGACGACCAAAGAATTTGAGCAGGGGGACGTGGTGCGCAAAAAGGAGTAAAGGCCCGGAAAAAAAATAAAAATAACCGTAGTGCCGCCGGCAAATAAATGGTATAATGCCGTTAGACATTATACCGCGCCGGTTTGCTGCCGGAGGACGTGGTATGATAATGAGAAAAGTTTCACGAAGGAGGCAGCGGTTATGGGGATCTTGAAAGTAGGGATCGGCGCGGCAAAAAGCGTATTATCCGACCAGTGGAGGGAATATTTTTATTGTTCCGCGCTGGGTGCGGACGAACTGGTGAAAAAGGGCGAATGCCGCAGGAAAAAGGGCCTTTTTTCCAAAGAAAGCGACAATCTGATCAGCGACGGTTCTGTCATTGCCGTCAACGAGGGGCAGTGCATGATGATCGTGGATCAGGGCACAGTAGTGGATATCTGCGCGGAAGCGGGGGAGTTCGTCTACGATACCTCTACGGAACCCAGCATTTTTTACGGGGATCTGAAAGAATCGATCCGGGAAAGCTTCCGGCAGTTCGGAAGACGCGTTTCCATGGGCGGCGATACGGGCAGGGATCAGCGGGTTTACTTTTTTAACACCAAAGAGATCACGGGCAACAAATACGGCACCGCAAACCCGGTGCCTTTTCGGGTGGTGGACGCCAATATCGGCCTGGATATTGACATCGCCATCCGCTGTCACGGCGAATATGCGTACCGGATCGTGGATCCGGTCCTGTTTTACAAGAATATCTGCGGCAATGTGGAGGGAGTTTTTCACAGGGACCAGATCGATTCCCAGTTGGAGAGCGAATTGCTGACGGCACTGCAGCCCGCTTTTGCGAAGATCTCGGAAATGGGCATTCGCTACAGCGCGCTGCCGGGCCACGCCGACGATCTTTCCCGCGTTTTGAACGAAGTGCTTTCCGAACAGTGGGGAGCGCGCTATGGCATTGAGATCAGCGCTTTTGGGATCAATTCCGTCAAGGCCCCGGAAGAAGACGAGCAGATGATCAAGGAGCTGCAGAGAAACGCGGCGTTTCGCAATCCGTCCATGGCGGCGGCCCATCTGGTGGGCGCGCAGGCCTCCGCGATGCAGGCGGCGGCGTCCAATCAGGGAGCAGGCCCCATGATGGCTTTTGCAGGCATGAATATGGCCGGAAATGCGGGCGGTATGAACGCCATGGATCTGTTTTCCATGGACCGGCAGTCCCAGGCAGGGCAGGCGGCGGCGCCGAAGATGGCTCCCGGCGGCTGGAACTGTTCCTGCGGCGCGGCAGGCAACACCGGGAAATTCTGCAGCCAGTGCGGGAAACCCAGGCCGGAAGCGGCCGGAGAGTGGACCTGCTCCTGCGGCGCCCTCAATACGGGAAAATTCTGCAGCGAGTGCGGAAAACCCAGGCCAGCGGCGCTGCGCTGCAACAAGTGCGGCTGGGTGCCTCAGGATCCTTCCAACCCGCCCAGGTTTTGCCCCCAGTGCGGCGATCCCTTTGACGAAAGCGACAGAAGCTGATCGCGCCAGATAGAGGGGAAAGCTGCGATGTCAGAATCGATATGGACGGATACCGGGGAAGAACTGGATCTGGAAAAGACAAAAGAGAAAACCGATCGAAAATGTCCCCAGTGCGGCGGCGTCATGGATTTTGATCCCCAGACCGGGGGGATGCGCTGCCCATACTGCGATTATACGCAGGCCATTGCCGCACAGCCAGATGACGGGACAAAAACGGCGGAGGAGCTGGATTTTGAAAGCGCCCTGCACAAGGAAAATTGCGACTGGGGCGTGAAAAAGAAGGTAGTGATCTGTAAAGCCTGCGGGGCCCAGTTGGTCTATGACGAGTTGGAGATCGCCAATGAGTGCCCGTATTGCGGTTCCAACCAGGTCATGGAAGAAAAAGGGGAAGATACCCTGGCGCCCGGCGGCGTGGTGCCGTTTGCGGTGACGGTGAAAGAAGCGGCGGCCAAATTTGCAGGCTGGATCCGCCGTAAGCTTTTCTGCCCCAGGGCAGCGAAACAGAGCGCGAAGCCCGACGCTTTCAAGGGCGTCTATCTGCCCTATTGGACGTTTGACGCCCGCACGGTCAGCGATTATGCGGCGGAGTATGGCATCGACCGCAGGGTTCGGGACCGGGAAGGCAGGGAAAGGGTAGTCACCGATTGGCACCCCTGCAGCGGCAGATACCGGGAAGACATCGATGACGAACTGGTGCTGGCCTCCACCCGCTATCCGGAATCTTTGATCCGGGAAGTGGAACCCTTTCGGACGTCGGAAAACAAAGCTTATCAGCCGGAATATGTGGCCGGATTTATTGCCGAACGGTATTCCCTGGGGCTGAAAGACGCGTGGGAGAAGGCAAAGGCTTTTATTGGCAGCAGGCTGAGGGCGCGGATCGAGGAACAGCTCCGTATGCAGCATCGTGCGGACCATGTGCGCATCCGGAACGTCCGAACCTCTTATTTTGGAGTCACCTATAAATATCTGCTGCTGCCTGTCTGGCTGTCTTCCTACCGGTATAAGGGGAAGATCTACCATTTCATGGTCAACGGCCAGTCGGGCAAGGCGGGCGGACAGGTGCCGGTGTCTCCGATGCGGGTAGGTATCTTATTTTTGCTTTTGCTGGCAGTTTTTCTGCTTTTCTCGGACTATGCGCTCTATGGCGGGATCCTGCTGCTGCTCGCTGGCGTGCTGTCCGTCGTATGTTATTTAATGAATATGTAAAAAAGGGCACGGGGAAAGCAGGAGGCCAGTTCTCTTTTGTCTCGCCCTAATTAGGAAAGGAGCTGTGAAAATGGCACAGAACGAAAAAATCCCTTACAAAATTTATCTGAGCGAGGAGGAGATCCCCAGGCAATGGTACAACGTTCGGGCGGATATGAAGAACAAACCCGCGCCGCTGATCAACCCGGGCACTCACGAACCCATGAGCGCGGCGGACCTGGCTCCCGTTTTCTGCGATGAGCTGGTAGCCCAGGAGCTGGACAATGATACCGCTTATATCGATATCCCCCAGGAGATCCGGGACTTCTACAAAATGTACCGTCCGTCCCCGCTCGTCCGGGCCTATTGCCTGGAGAAAAAGCTGGATACGCCCGCAAAGATCTATTATAAGTTTGAAGGCAACAACACCAGCGGCAGCCATAAGTTAAATTCCGCCATCGCCCAGGCCTATTATGCCAAGAAACAGGGCTTAAAGGGCGTGACCACTGAAACGGGGGCAGGACAGTGGGGCACGGCCCTTTCCATGGCCTGCGCATACCTGGGATTGGACTGCAAGGTCTATATGGTAAAGTGTTCTTATGAGCAAAAGCCCTTCCGCCGCGAGGTGATGCGCACCTATGGCGCGCAGGTGACGCCTTCTCCTTCCGACACGACGCAGGTGGGCCGCAAGATCCTGGCAGAGAACCCCGACACGACGGGGAGCCTTGGCTGCGCTATTTCCGAGGCCGTAGAAGTGGCGGTGGGTACGGAAGGCTACCGCTATGTACTGGGCAGCGTACTCAACCAGGTGCTGCTGCATCAGTCCGTCATCGGTCTGGAGACGAAGGCCGCGCTGGATAAGTACGGCATCGTGCCCGACATGATCATCGGCTGCGCCGGCGGCGGTTCCAATCTGGGCGGGCTGGTTTCCCCGTTCATGGGCGAGAAGCTGCGCGGCGAGAGGGATTACCGCATCATCGCCGTAGAGCCAGCGAGCTGCCCCAGCTTTACCAGAGGCAAATTTGTCTATGATTTCTGCGATACCGGCATGGTGACCCCTTTGGCGAAGATGTATACGCTGGGCAGCGGTTTCATCCCTTCCGCCAATCATGCGGGCGGACTTCGCTATCACGGCATGAGCCCGATCCTTTCCCAGCTCTATCATGACGGCCTGATGGAAGCGGTCAGCGTGGAGCAGACCGCGGTGTTTGAGGCGGCGGAAATGTTCGCCAGAGTGGAAGGGATCCTGCCCGCTCCCGAAAGCAGCCACGCGATCCGCGTTGCAATCGATGAAGCCCTCAAGTGCAAGCAGACAGGCGAAGAAAAGACGATTGTATTCGGGCTGACCGGCACCGGTTATTTCGATCTGGTCGCGTATGAAAAATACAATAACGGGGAAATGGACGACCACATCCCGACCGATGAAGAGCTGGCGGTGGGATTCGCGGGGATTCCACGGTTCGAGGGAAATGAAATTTAAAAACCGCTTGTCGGAGGACGATCGAGCGGTGTGCTGCCACCATGACCTGAAGGGAGAAAGCAGCTAAAAAAAATACACCCCAGTGTTGCGCTGCGCAGGCAGAACGATACTGGGGTGTTTTTTTCTGCAAAACGGATGAAACATATTGTCAGACAGAATTTGTAATCTTTAAATTTTGTCGAAAATTATATTTTATCAGTTATATCTTATAAAATTCAATTTCTTACATTGATTTTTCACCGTATCTGATATATATTGAGAACAGTTACAGGAAAGGGGCTGATCCTTATGATCAAACGGGAGACCTATATGAGCCGTATCCGCCCATTTATCGGGAATGACCTTATCAAAGTTATGACCGGCATCAGGCGAAGCGGGAAATCCGTCATGCTGGAGCTGGTAAAGGAAGAGTTGACGGAATCGGGCATTCCGGCCGGGCAATTCATCTCCATCAACTTTGAGGATATGAGGAACCCCCGGCTTCTCACTGCCAGCGCGCTCCACGAAGAAATTCTGAAAAGGGCAAAGGATATTGAGGGGAAAGCCTATCTGTTCTTTGATGAAATTCAGGAAGTTGCCGATTGGGAAAAGTGCATCAATTCCCTCCGCATCTCCCTCGACTGCGACATCTATATCACCGGATCGAACGCGAAGCTTTTGTCCGGGGAGCTTGCGACGTACCTCGGCGGGCGGTATGTGGAATTTGTGATCTATCCGTTTTCTTTCTCTGAGTTTTTGGAACTCTTTCACACGGTTGACCCAAACGCCACGATACAGCAAAGTTTCCAGAAGTATCTGCTGTCCGGCGGGATGCCGTATCTTGCAAACCTTCGATACGCCGAAGAACCGTCCCAACAGTACCTTACCGATGTTTTCAATTCCGTCCAGCTCAAAGATATTGTCAAGCGAAACAAGGTGCGGGATGTCGACCTTTTGGAACGGATTATTGCCTATGCAATGGCGAATGTCGGAACTGCTTTCTCTGCAACCTCTCTTGTGAAGTTTCTCAAAAGCGAACAGCGCACCGTAGCGGCAGAGACTGTGCAAAATTACATCAAATACTGCTGTGACGCCTACCTTCTGTATCAGGTCAAAAGGGAGGATCTGCAGGGCAAACAGATCCTTTCGTCCAACGAAAAATACTATATTGCCGACCACGGCATCCGCGAGGCGGTGTTTGGCGGGAATATGCGGGACATCAAACTGATCCTTGAAAACATCGTCCATATGGAGCTTCTCAGGCGCGGATATAAGGTCACGGCGGGCAGGTTCGGAGACCAGAAAATTGATTTTGTCTGTAACCGGCGCGGGGAAAAGCTCTATGTTCAGGTGGCCTATCTGCTTGCCACAGAGGATACGGTTATGCGGGAGTTTGGCGTTTACGACCTCATACGGGACAATTTTCCGAAATACGTCGTCACGATGGACGAGGTCGACATGAGTCAAAACGGGATCAAGCACCGAAATATCCGGGATTTTCTGACCGCAGAAGAATGGAATTGATATGGCTGCCAGCCGCAGATTTTATTTGCGGTGGGCAGTTTAAGGAAACAGGGTCACGATATCGGTCAGTTCATTTTCTGTCACGTCGAACTGCCAGACGCCGTGGCCGGGGATCCGATGCTCCGTCAGATAGTAATGGCCGTCGAAGCTGCCTATATAATAGGGCGTGCCGCCGCCGATAAAGGAAGCGTAGAGATCCTCCCAGTTTCCCTCAGCCAGCTTTGCCAGGTCGTCGGTCCGCAGCAGGGTGGCGTAATCCTGGCTGCCGTAAAGATCGGTGGACACCGTGATATAAAAATAATCCTGGATGCGCGCAAGCTGTATCATGCCGGCGATCTGGGGCGGTACGGGAAACCGTTCCAGAACGGTGAGGTCTTTTTTGGAGGTCCGCAGGATATTGGAGTTGCCGGAGACAAAATAAATGTCATCCCCGTCTATGGTAAAGGAGCGGACGTAGACCTGATCCAGTTCGGGAACGGACAGGATCTTTTCCAGCGCTACGGAGGAATCCCGGCCGGGACGGAAGAATACATACAGTTCTCCGGTCATGGAGCTTAAAGCGTAGAACCGTTTGTCCGTTTCGTCATAGACGACGTAATGGGGACGGACGCCGATCCCATCGAAGGTCTGGGTCAGCAGAAAGCGGCCATCTTTTTTTTCAAAGACCAGGATACGGTTGTTTTCCGTATCATCGGCCAGATAAACCGTCCCATCCCCCGCGATCGTGTGCCCGCGGCTGATCTGATCGGTCATCACGAGCCATTCGGTCAAAGGGCGGCCGATCTCGGGGCTGGTGAGGATCTGGTCGTGATAACAGTCCACGATAAAATAGTCCTCCCCGATCTTCGTGATCTGGGTGGGGACGCTGAGCGCAGGCTGCGTATTGTATGAAACGCCGCCTTCCAGGGGCGCTTCCAGCGTCACGGAGGCGCGCAGGACCTCAGGCTTTTGGAGCCGGGCGAACAACGCGGCGGCGCACAAAAGCAGGGCGACGCAAACCAGCCCTGCCAAAACAGGGCGGGAAGAGGGCCTGTAGGTTGCGTGCCGGGAGAAGTTCATGGTCGTTTTTCCTTTTGTACGTTGGAATCCGCTTACGCGCTCTTAGCGTTCGTACCTCGCGCATAGGGGAATCTTCGCGATCCGCATACGCGGATCGTGAAGCAGCAAATAGTCTCGCGCTTGCGCGCTCGACTATTTTTCATTATATATCGGATTTGGGTGGCGGTAAATTATTTTTTGTGGTAAGATAAAAAAGACGGGCCACGGCCGTGGCATATCAAATAAAAAAGGAGAACGGCAATGAAAAAACTGGTACAGGAATTCAAAGACTTCGCACTGCGCGGCAATGTGATGGATCTGGCAGTCGGCGTGATCATCGGCGCGGCTTTCCAGGCGATCATCAACTCTTTGGTAAACGATATCATTTCGCCCCTGATCGGTCTGATCGCCAATACGGACCTGAGTTATCTGGTGGCCACGGTAGGGGATGTGGAGATCCGCTACGGCGCGTTTATCACCGCGATCATCAACTTCATCTTGATGGCCATCATTATTTTCTTCCTGGTAAAAGGAATGAACGCGCTGGCCGACATGGGAAGCAAGAAGAAAGAGGAGCCGGCCGCTCCTGCGACGAAGATCTGCCCTTACTGCAAGAGCGAGATCCCGTTGGATGCCGTAAGGTGCCCGCACTGCACTTCTACACTGGAAGGGTAAGGGTAAAAGTGGCGCCGCCGCCCGGCGTGTCGGAGACGAATAGTTGTCCGTGGTGGGCGCAGGCGATCTCGTCCGCGATGGAAAGCCCCAGGCCGAAGTGGCCGCTTAGGCTGCGGGCCTGGTCGCCGCGATAGAATCTTTCAAAAATATGGGCTTTGTCGGCGTCTGAGATGCCCGGCCCGTTGTCGGATACCGTGAAGGAAACGCGGTCCGGCTTTTCGGTGAGGGCAAGGGAGATCCGGCTGCCCGCCGGCGCATAGCACAGCGCATTATGGAGCAGGATAGACAACACCTGACGGATGCGGTCCACATCGCATCGGAAAGGCGTTGTCTTTTTTGCGCTTCCGGCGGCAGGCTCCTCCGGCAGATGGACGGACAGTGCCAGCCCCTTTTTGGCGGCCAGGGGTTCAAAGGCCTCATAAGTATTTAAAAGCAGCGTATCGGCCTCGCAGGCCGTTTTTGTCAGATGGATCGTCTGGCTGTCGGCGCTTTCCAGAGTCAGCAGGTCGGCTACCAGACGGGACATGAGCCGGCTTTCGTCTTCGATGATCTCCAGGAAACGGAGGCTATTTACAGCGCGCCCGGAGCTGTCCGCCTGTATGGCGCGGCGGCAGGCCTCGGAGGTGGAGAGGATGACGGAGAGTGGCGTGCGCAGCTCGTGAGAGGCGGCGGCCACGAACCGGCTCTGGCTCAGACGGCTTTCTTCGATGGGGTGGAGCAGTTTCCCCGTGAAATACCAGAAAAACAGCGATACCGCAGCGGAGGCAAAAAGGATCGGCAAAAGATAGCTGAGCCGCTGTCTGTGCAGCCGCAGGTTCAGATCCTCGATGGACTTTAAGATCAGTATGGTCAGCTCGCCCCCGGCCTTTGGAAAGGAAACCAGATAGGCGTAATGATCTGCCTCTTTCCGGCCGGAAGAGGAAAAGGGGAAAGAAAAAACGCAGGGCGACAGGGAGTGGGAGTCGCCGGAGCGTTCGACTTCAAAGGAACGGCTAAAATAGGAGAGGCAGGCGTCGGCGAGGGCGCGTTTGGAAGCGTCCTGCGGATGATTGCCCCAGAGCAGTTCGACCCCGTTGTCCCAGAGACGGATCGTATAGGGGCCGTCCTTTTCCGCCGTGGAAAGCCATTCATGGGAAATGACCGGCTGTTCTTTCAGGTCCTGCGTAAGAGAAGAAGCGTCTTGCTGAAATGCCAGGAAACCCTGCTCGCGCAGATTTTTTTCGGAGAGCAGCAGATAGAGGACGGACATGGCGGTCAGGACCAGGATGGTAATGCCGGCTCCCAGAAGCGTCAGGCGAAAACGGGTCTTTTTAAACATGGTTTTCCTCCTCCAGGCGATAACCGATGCCGCGGACGGTCACGATCCGGGCGGTGCTGCCCAGGGATTTCAGCCTGCGGCGCAGAAAATAGATATAATTGTCCAAATTGCCGTCCTCCACTTCGCTGTCCGGCCCCCAGACATGGGTCAGGAGCCGGGCGCGGGAAAGGGAAACGCCGGGGCTTCGCAAAAAGGTCTCCAGGAGGGCTCCCTCCCGCCGGGAAAGGGTGCAGGAGCCGCGAGGCCCTTTCAGGGCCAGGGAATCCGGAAGAAAAGAGAGATCCGAAAAGGCGAGGCTGCGCAGCGGCATGAGACTGGCGGGCCGCCGGAGGATACTGCGGATGCGGGCGCATAGTTCCTTAAAGTCGAAGGGCTTGACCAGATAATCGTCGGCGCCGCAGTCCAGCCCGGCGATCCTGTCGTCCACTTCGCCCAGGGCCGTCAGGAGGATCACGGGCGTATGCAGTCCCTTTTTTCGCATCTGTCCAAGCACGGAAAGCCCGTCAAGGGCAGGCAGCATCCGGTCCAGAAGGACAATGTCATAAGGCGTTTCTTCCATATAATACAGGGCTTCCTCTCCATCGAAACAGGGATCCACATCAAAGCCCTCCTCTTCCAGAGAATAATGCAGCGTTTGATTCAGGTTTTTGTCGTCCTCTACCAACAGAATACGCATGATCGTCCTTTCGCCTGTAAAGTGTAAACATAGGTAAAGTGAAACATAGGGATTTCATAAGAAGTATACCATAGGATTCTCCAATTTACATCTAAAAACGCCGGCCGCAAAGAAGCAGGAAGATACGATCGCTTAGAGAAGATTTAGAGGCCGCAGTGGTAGGCTGTTTTTGAAAAGGCCGGGATCGCCGGGCTGTGAACGGCGGTTGACAGCATGCGCCCGGGCCTGTACGATGAAAAAAGGAGGCAGGAAATGGAACTGGGAAGCAAAGGAGAACAAAGGATCAAGGGCCGTCGGAAAAAGGCCGGCGGGATAAAACATAACCGTTCCCTACTGGCGCTGCTTTTATGCGCTGTAATGGCGGTCGCATCCACGGGCTGCGGACGGCAGGACGGGGCCGTTTTGGAGCAGGGGAGCGGAAGCGCCCAGGACGTATCCCAAAATGGCGGGGAATCCGGCCAGGACGCTGTGGAAACAGAAAGAGACGCCAAGGCCATGGGACGCTATATGGAGAGCGCGGTCGAGCTGCCCGAAGGGGCGAACGTGATCGGACGCACGATGCGGGTCCAGGAGGACGGCACTTATCTTTATTTTGACGCCGGCGTCGGGCTGTATGGCTCGTCGGACGAAGGGGCCCTTTGGGAGAAGAAGGCGGATCCGGAGACGATGTTTGGAGACTATGCGGATCTGTATCTGTCCAGGGCCGCCATCAGTCCCGACGGGAAAGTGGCGTGCTGCGCGGACGATTATCAGAACATGGAGGAACCAAAGCACACCCTTGTCATAGGGGACGCCGGAGGGGTGGTCCTGACGGCAGACGGTTCGTTTACGGACGGGGACTGGCTCTGTGGGCTGCAGTACGCTCCGGACGGGCGGCTGTACGCTTTCACCTTAAAGGGCAAGGTCTGCCGCCTGGAGGAATCCGGGGAAATCAAACAGCTCTTTACCGCTATTGAAGGGCCGGAGACGATGGCCTTTCTGGGGAAAACCCTGCTGGTGCTGCACCGTTACGGCGTGGAGATCTACGATCTGGAACAGGGGGCGCTGCAGGATGCGGATGAAGTGCTGAACGATTATGTCCGGGAAAATATGGCCAGCCGTATGGGCGCCTCCTCGGACGCCATCGGCGGCGACCTGATCGCAGAAAAGGAGGGGATCCTTTATCTGGCTTATCGGGGCGGCGTATACCGCCATGTGCTGTATGGAGGCACGATCGAACAGGTCATCGACGGACAATATTCTTCCTTCGGCGATCCGACCAAGGGCATCAGCACGACATTTTTGCTGCCAAACGGCGAGTTTTTGCTGCTGCCTACCGGAGAAGAACTGATCCGTTTTACCTACGATCCGAATGAACCGACGCTGCCGGAGAAGCAACTGAAGCTGTACAGCCTGTTTGAGAACAGCAGGCTGCGGCAGGTCATCAGCGCTTATCAGAAAGCCTATCCCGAGGTGTATATCAGCTATGAGGTGGGGATGACGGACAATTCTGCGGTCACGCGGACGGACGCCCTGAAAAATCTGAACGTAAAGCTTTTGGCAAAAGAAGGGCCGGACGTGATTTTGATGGACGGCATCGACGCCGGGAATTATATCGAAAGCGGGATGCTTTACGATATGACGGGCCTTTTGGATGGGATCGAAAAAGGGGAGCTTTATGAAAAGATCGCCGGCGCGTATCGCACGGATGCGGGTACTTTCCTGATCCCCACCAATTTCAGGCTGCCGGTGCTGTTCGGGAAAAAGGAGGATATCGAGAAGATCACGGATCTGAAAACCCTGGCGGATGCGGTGGAACGGTTAAGCGCAACTGTGGAGAAGGGAACGACGACCGGGATCATGACGGCCGGACGGCAGCTTTCCCAGTTGACCCTTGTCTGCAGCCAGGACTGGATGACGGGTCGGACGCTGAACGAAGAGGCCATCGAAGAGTTTCTGACTCAGGCACGGCGTATTTATCAGGCGGATATGAGGACGATGAGCCAGGAGGAACGGGACGCCTGGGTCGGGGGAAATACCTATGAAGGGTATACGTCTGTGGGAGGGCCGATCATCTTTAACAAATTCGGCTTTGCAAAGCTGGCCTATGGGCCGGCGGAAACGGTGGTCAACGATCTGGGCGCTATCGGTTATCTGTATGACGACAGCGAGGAATATGAATTTAAACTCTGGAAGGGCCAGGGGGAAGCAGGTTTTCTGCCGATGGATCAGATAGCCATTGCGGCCGGCACCCAGCAGGCAGATCTGGCGGAGAATTTCGTCAGGATGATGCTTTCCAAAGAGGTCCAGGAGGTAAATTTAGGATCGGGCTTTCCCGTACATCGGGCGGCGATGGACGCGCTGATCGAAAAACAGGCGGAGTATTCCGTCGGCGGATCCTGGGGAGATATGGGCATCGACTTTAGCCACGGCGGGCCGGGAGCGAAAACGGTGGCGCGGTTTAAGGAGCTGGTGGAAACTGCAGAGCATCCGATCGAGGGCAACGCGTTCCTGGAGGAAACAGTCCAAAACTACGGGAGCATGGTGCTGACCGGCAGCCTGGATCCTGCGGAGGCCATGGATCTGATCCGAAAGGAGATGTCCATTTACCTGGCGGAGTGAAAAGCGCGATACAGCCCACATAAAAAAGGCCTTCGGGCCTTTTTTATGTAGCCGTCTGCGGATATCGGGACAGGGGAGGCTGCCGGATAGGGCGCCGTTTAGTTGGGGATCTGCCGGCCTTCCGCATCCATATGGTAATCCTGCCGCAGGATCAGTTCGGAAACGGGGACGATCTGGTAGCCTTTTTCCTGCAGCCCTGCGATCAGGGCTTCCAGGGCATCGGCCGTATATTTTGCGCCGTTGTGGCAGAGGATGATGCTGCCGTTGGAAAGATGCTTGTGGTTGAGGACTTTATCCAGGATCGCGTCCACGCCGTAGTCCTTCCAGTCCAGACTGTCCACGTCCCACTGAATGGGGTAATAGCCGCATTTTCGGGCGGTGAGGATGACGGAGTTGTCATAATCCCCGTAAGGCGGGCGGAACAAAAACATTTCGTATCCGGTCAGCTCCTTTACCCGGTTGTGGACGTTCATCAGCTCCTGCTGCTGTTCCTGCGTGGAAAGCTGGCTCATATTTTTATGGTTTTCACTGTGGTTTCCCAGATCGTGACCTGCGGCCAGGATGGCTTTTACATCCTCCGGGTAATTTTTTACCCAGCCTCCGGTCACAAAAAAGGTGACGTGGACATTTTTCTTTTTCAGGATATCCAGGATTTTTTGTGTGTCTTCGTTTCCCCAGGCGGCGTCAAAGCTCAGCGCCACTTTTTTCTGATCGGTCGAGACACAGTAGATGGGCAGCTCCCTGCCGTTGACAGCGTTGGAAGTGGCGGTGGCCGCAGCTTCCGGCGCCAGCAGAAAACAGGCTCTTGCAAAGGCCAGGATACCCAGCAGAAAAAGACAGTTTTTAAAAGCCTGCGTATGGATGAGATCCTGCAGCGTAGGGCCAAGGGCATAATGCCTGCATTTGTTCTGGATCAGGCGGAAGAAATCTTTCATCATGAAGTCCCTGCTTTTTTATTGCTATATCTTATGAGGACAGGGCGGGAAAAATGTTAAGATTGTATGAAGATGCCAAAAACGCTTAAAATCCGGGGAAGGATATGGTAGAATACTAAAATGGAGCGGGAAGCGCCGGGGAAAATAAGGCTTGTAAAACCCGGCGGCAGAGGTATATTATATAAAGCATGGCGGTGGGAAGACGCAAAAACGCGTCCCGCCGGATGGAGCTTCAAAAGAAAAGGGATCAGGATATAATGAAAGACGGCAAAGAACAGCGCATGAACAGGATATTGATCGTCATAGTCTGCGGGATGACCGCAGCCTGCGCGGTGTTGTGCATCCTGTTTTTTCTTCGGGATAAAGAGATGCATGAGGCGCAGGAGGAGCTGACCCGCCAGTTGGCCCAGGCGAGGAAGGATCTGGATGAGATACAGATAGAAAAGGACGAATTACTGGAAGAGGAACAGGCGTTAGAGGCCATGGCCCAGGCGTCTGAAGCGCCGGGGGACTTGCTGCAGATCCCGTTTGCGGTGGATCTTTCCGATTGGAAATACCTGCTGGTCAATGAACTGCACCCGCTGGCCAAAGGATATGCGCCCCAGTTGGTCAAGACCCGGGACGGGCAGCAGGTGGACGAAAGGATCAAAAAGGACCTGGAGGACATGATCGACGCTGCTTCGCAGGAGGGCCTGAACCTGCTGATCTGTTCTTCCTACCGGGACTATAAAAAACAGGACACCCTGATGGACCAGTCCATCAAGCGCCATATGCGGCAGGGGATGGATTACACGGAGGCCTTTTTCGAGGCGAAGAGGACGATCGCCATGACCGGCACCAGCGAGCATCATACGGGGCTGGCGGTGGATATCGTCGGCCGGAGCCATCAGTCGCTGGATCGCGCCCAGGCGGACACGGCGGAGGCGAAATGGCTGAAAGAGCATGCCCGAGAATACGGATTCATTCTCCGCTATCCGGCGGAGAAAACGGATCGGACGATGATCGATTTTGAATCCTGGCATTTCCGCTATGTGGGCCGGGAGGCGGCAGTCTTTATCGAAGAGAACGGGCTGTGCCTGGAAGAATTTCTGGAGCTGGCGCAGGCATGGGAGGAAAGAGGGCGGCAGGCGTCGGCGGCCGAAGGGTAAAAAGCATCGGTCAAAGAAGGGCAAAACGCAACGCTGTTGCCAGCCGGGCGGTTTCATAGTAAAATGGTCGAGAAGGGCGCCGAAGGGTGCCGGAACCGAGGAACGTTATGTGGGAGAAAAATGTCATGCGGGTGATCCCCTATACGCCGGGGGAGCAGCCCGGGCGACGGGATATTACGAAGCTGAACACGAATGAGAACCCCTATCCGCCCGCGCCGGGGGTAGAAAAGGCGCTGCGGGAATTTGAAGCAGGGCTGCTGCGGTTGTATCCGGATCCGGAAGCCGCCCAATTGACGGAAGCGATCGCAGGGCGCTATGGCGTATCGCCGGAGCAGGTTTTTACGGGCGTTGGCTCCGACGATGTGCTGGCGATGGCGTTTCTCACTTTTTTTCATGGGAAGGAACCGATCCTTTTCCCGGACGTCACCTATTCTTTCTATGATGTGTGGGCGTCGCTCTTTGGGATCCCTTATCGCTGTCCGCCGCTGGATATGCAGTTTCGGATCCGTCCGGAGGATTATCTGGCGCCAAACGGCGGGATCGTTTTTCCCAATCCCAACGCGCCCACCGGCGTGATGCTGCCGGTCAGCCAGGTGGAACGGATCGTGGCAGGCAATCCCGGCAGCGTGGTGATCGTGGACGAAGCATATGTGGATTTCGGCGGGGAAAGCGCGCTGCCTTTGGTGGATCGCTACGACAATCTCCTGGTGGTGCAGACCTTTTCCAAATCCAGATCTCTGGCCGGACTGCGCATCGGCTTTGCCATCGGCTCCCGGAAACTGATCGGATACTTAAACGATGTAAAATTTTCCTTTAATTCCTATACGATGAATTCCCTCACCATCGCCTGCGGGAAGGCGTGTATGGAGGACGAGGGATATTTTCAAAAGACGGTGGCCAGGATCGTGGCCACCAGGGAACGTATGAAGAAGGAGCTGGCAGCTCTGG
>X22_European_Rabbit__coassemble_71_pt1 | contig 26397 bp, 21 predicted proteins | sample X22_European_Rabbit__metabat2_low_PE_003 | metagenome-assembled genome bin X22_European_Rabbit
TTGCCATAGGTTTTCTGTGTGCCCAAAAACTGGCTATCCAAAATATTTTTTACATGAAAAACTTTTTTTTGCGCGTATGACGGGATGAATTTTCTTTGTCCTTCCGTCTGTATCCAGATGGCATCGACCGATCGGCAAACTCTTCTATACTGTTTTTTCCTTTTTTCATTAGAAAGTTTTTTCTCCATATTGTTAACCACTGCATAAACCATTCTGGCATTGGAAAAAGAAGAAGCGACCCGAACTTTCCAATTATAATTCAACGATAGATTATCTGATATCAAAACATCCCCTGAAATCTTATGCAATTGTTGTACAGGCAACAAAATATTACACAGTCCCCTGAGTTTCGGAATATGCACTTTGGAATCCTGCCGTAAAAAAAAAGTCTGCACTTTAGGATCCAGCGTATAGTCAATTCCTATATTTTCCAAATACGCAATACAGACGTCTTCCCCCATACGCGCCAGTGCATTTGCAAACGCAATCATTCCCCGCTCCGCGCCCCCATCTGTCAAATGCTGCGTAACAAATATGATCTTCATTCTTTTACTCCTTGTAAGTCATTCTCGATCCGCGAGTAATAATTGCAAGTGCATCTTTCAGCAGGGCACCTGAACATTTCCTTCATATACCTAGGAGATTCTTCGCACAGATTTCCATATTTTGTTTCCGCTACTGCCTCAACACAGCGGCTCATATTCCCCAGAGGATCAACCGTTAACGATTGGCAGCCGGCATCGCACAGAAAACCTTTTGGCCTAAAAAATGGTTCTTCGTCGGTAAGCAGGCAAAGATCTACTACTTTGCTGAAATATTTCACCCTACCATCTTTCCAAGTAACCTTTATCGCCTGTTTCTGCTTTTCTTCCTCTTCCTTTTTAAGCTTATCTTTTATCTCCTGCGAAACTGACGTCTTATAATCTCGTATAATCAATGGTTGCATCTTCTGTGCATACTGAGGGTTCCTTTCACGAAAACGCTGATACTCTCCATAATCCTGATCTGAAAAGAGCGGATAAGCTATCACAAATGAAATACTGTTCCTATGCAAATACTTGATCAGGAATTTCTGATATAACGATTTGTCTGACAATGCTTTTATTTTTTCCAGAAAACTCTTCTCGTCCGTAAACTCCTTATAATAACTGCATCTCATCGAAATCCTTCTCTGACTCCCCCCATACGCAATGGCTGCCAACTTACGGCACATTTCTTTGCTTATAGACATATTCGTAGTAATATGTATCTTCATCTTTCCACGGAACTTTACTTTCATCAATCGCCGAAGAATTGGCATAAAATCATTTAGGATAGTAACTTCCCCGCCTATGAGATGCAACGACAGTACATCCGCCCTGTCATTCAACTCTTTCTCAATAAATGCGATCAGATTCGTGCAGATTTTCTCTCGGATCTGTGCAGATTCCCCCTGTGCCCGCGTAATATGACGTTCCCTGTTTCCCTGTATGCAGAAATCACAGTAAAAATTGCATAAATGCGTCATCTGCCATCGGATGACAAAAGTACGTTCATCTTTGTCTATTCTTTCTACACGTAAAATATCTGAACTTTTCATTCTTTCACATCCCCCTTGCTGTTGACCGCCACCTGTTGTCTGGCATCCCAATAATAATTATCTTCCCGATACAGATCCTCTGCCCTCTGTGTCCCGCACCCTTGAAGGACATCAGATTTTCCGGTTGTCTGATCCGTCCGCAGGGATTGAAAACCCCGCACCAAATAAGAGGTATTCTTTCGGTTTTTTGTATACAAATGAAGGTTGTACCCCTCGTTGTCGATGGCCATGCAGTCGATCAGCGTAACGTCCGGGCAACTGTTGGAGGTAAAGCCGTCCTTCCTGTTTTCATAGGAAAGGCAGTTTTCCAGCCGGTGTCCCCCCGGCATACCGTCGCCGCCCAGCTTGAATCCATTCCCGTTTCCGGCCGGTCTGCCGTCCTCCAGATACCCGTTGCAATAAGCGGTACAGTTTTGCAGCGTGACCGGCCCCAGCACGTCCAGCCATACTTTCGCATAAAGATCCCAGCCGTCGTCCGCATTGTGGTGGGCGCAGCATCCGTCGAACACGTTTCCAGGGCCTGCGGTAAACTGGCAGGCAAATCCGTCCGCGTCCTCATAGGCATCGTCACAATTGCCATAGGACGTACAGTTTCGGATCAGGTTGCCCGTCGGCCACTGATCCTTTTCGTCCCAGAGAGATAAACTGCTGATATGCAGGCCGGTGTTGCCATTTCGATAAATTTCCAGATCCTCCAGCCGGTTATGGCTTCCGGTCAGGTGGATCCCATACTCGTTTACAGCGGATCCGGTGCAGGCAAAGCCTTCCAAAACCCAGTGATCAGCGGACAATGTGATCCCTTTGCATTCCTTCTGGAAATTCAGGATCGGCCTCTGCGTATTTTCCGGATCGGACATCAGACAGACGGGAGCCGTCTGGGTTCCGTTGTGCCCCCGTTCCACGATAAGCGGCTCTGACAGCAGGTATTCCCCCTGCGCCAGAAGGATCCTCTGGCCGGGCGCGGCGTACCGCACCGCCTCCGCCAGACTGATCGGGTTATCTTTTGTCCCGGTTCCCGGCTTTTTTGGTCCTGCATCCGGAGAAGTGTAAATATCGCCTTTCCCGTCCCCGATCTTTTTCCAAAAAACCGTATGCCAGAATACCGCTTCGGAAGCGTCAGACAGGACGCATCCGGCCGCCTCCCCTGGCTCTGGCCGAAAGACGATCTCATAGCGGGTTTCCCCTTCCTGCAGCCGACAGGGAAGGGAAAAATCCTCTCCGGCCTTCAATGCCCTGTCGGTCACAAGCCAGGGGCCGTTTTCCTCTCTTACGGACAGCGCGCCGTCCCAATTCGTCTCAAAGACCAGTTCATACGCCGCCGTGTTCGCCGTATTGGAACTTATCACCCTGTAATCCGGCTCCAGCACCTCGGGCAGAACTTCCTTGGCCGCAGGGTCATCCGCCCTGTCCGTTACCGTCAGTTTCATTTCCCGAAAAGAAACCTTCGCCTGTCTCGTTACAAAAAATCCCACATAGATATGATCCGGATCAATCGCGGCCAGATTCTCTCCCGTAAGATCGTAAAACAACTTTTCATGTATCGTTCCATCTTCCTCAATATAGCGGATCCGGTATCCGGTATTGTCCCTGCATATCTCAAGCCTGACGGCTGTAAGCCGTTCTTCTTCTCCCACTGTGCCTACAGGCAGATGTTGTTTTCCCCCGGGTTCGGCAATAGGCGTACTGTTTCCAATCAGGTTATAGGTGCCCGGGCCTTTTTCCCCCTGGGACTCCTCCAACGTACAGGTCGTGACGCTCTGTGTGTGCGCCGCTTTCTGCGCGTCTTTAGGATACGGCTCCACAGAACCGGTCTTTTCCCTCGCCCCGATCCCTAAGCGCATGATCACGGGATCCCCCACATTAGACGCTTTCCTTGTTTCGGGATACCACCGATACTCTACCTTAGTGACAGCCGCCATATAACTGTTATTCCAGAAGTCCGCACTGTCGCCGTGACTGCCCACGGAATCGCTGACCATCAGACCAAAGCCGTCGTCCTCCCCGTTTGTCATCGTCCAGGAATCCACGGTCACCAGCGCAGACAGCACAAAATTGTCCCGCCCGGCGTCCAGCCTCGTATAATAAAAACTCAGGCCGTCCGCCCCGTAAGGCACCAGCTTGCCGCTTCCGGTATTTTCCAGAACCACCTCTCCCTGATCAAAACTGCCTGCGCAGGACGTCCTTGCCAGATCCGTACTCACGCCGTAAGCGGAAAATTCCCAGATTTGGCGACCTCGAAATTCCAGGAACAGGAAAAAACAGATCAGAACGGGCATACCGACAGCCGCAAACAGGGAGATCGCAGCGCGTGCCCTATCGCGGGCCCTGCGCCATCCTTCCACCGCCTCAAACCCCAACGCGCTCGCCGCCAACACCGCCACGAAAGCGCCCGTCCCCCGCCATTGCGTCCGATAAAGCAGAATACACAGCAGTCCACCCAACCCATAAAGGAACCGGTGGGAAAAATAAAGCCACGCGCTTGCCCTGCGAAACCTGAGGGCGAGACGGGCCGGAACCGGCAGCCTGCTGTCCGCCAGACAGAGAATCAGCACAGGCACCAACAGGATATGCATCAGGTACAGCGCCCGGTCGTCCCGATAGGCGCAGTTCTGCGTCAGATAAATCTCCGCCGCATAAAGGACAACAGCACAGGCCAGGATCTTGCGCCGCCATTTTTTCCAAATACCTGCGCTGTACCATTTCCATGTCCAGATCCCCAGAGCGAGGAGGAAAAAGCCCACGAATACGCCATTTCTTGCTGAAAGGAACCATTCCAAATAGGAAGCTGCCGCACCATCCAGCCCTGCCGCCCCGGCGAGGAAATAATAGGTATTGCACAGCAGAGCCCAACCATAGAGCGCGCCTCCGGCAAGCAGGGCAAGGCCGGTTTTCTTTCTTTTCAAAAAAGGATACAACATCCATGCGCCAACGATACACGCCTGCACGAACCACATGGCCCCATAGGGATAAAACAGGGTGTGCCGGATAAAATGGCCCGCCAGATACCGCAGGCTTTTTTGATCAACCAGCCGCCGGGTAAGCAGTTCCAGCGCCCCGTTCGCCCCTCCCACCAGAAGAAGGGGAACCAAAAGCCGACGGGAATAACGGGAAAGCACTTCCAAAACTTCCTGCCCCTGTCCGTCTATTTTCCTTCCCAGGAAAAAGCCTGAGGTTACAAAGAAAAACGGCACTGCCAGCCGCAAAACGCCCTGGGTGATCCAGAAAGCCGTGGCCTGTGGCAGACCGTCCAGCGCTTGGGTGTGGATAGCGACGACGCATACGGCGAAAAAGAGCCGGAAAAAATCCAGTACGCCCGCGCATCCTTTCGGATCAAAAAGGGTCTGGTCTTTATTTTCACCGGCAACCTGCTGCGTACAGATCCTTCGCATATCTACTGACCTCCCGGATATCACGGCCCGCGTCTCTGACTGCCTGCCAGGCGTTCCTGCGGCCTTCGTCTTTTTCCGGCCTCATCGAAAGCAGTTTATCGGCCCAGGCCTCTGCCCCCAATTCCAACGGAAAAAACGTAAAGTCCTCCCGGATCTTTGCTTCCGGCGGCACTCTGTCGGAAACCAGACACCGCAGTCCGGACGCCTGCGCCTCCAGGCTCACAAAAGGTAAACCCTCTGCCAGACTGGGAAGGACAAACAGATCCATGGCGCACAGATATTCGTTTACCTTATCCGATGCCCCGATAAAAAACACTTTATCCGACAATCCGCAGGCGGCGGCCATATCCTTTATCTGATCCAGCCTGTCTCCTTCTCCCACCAACAAAAGCCTGGCCCGTTGGTTTTTCCTACAAACGGCATAAAAAACCTCTATCAAAAAAACATGATTTTTATAATCCACAAAACTCCCAACATGCCCCAACACCAACGCATCGGTCAGTCCCAGTCTTTCCCGGCATCCGGCCCTATGCTTGGCGGAAAAAGCGAAGTATTCCGTATTGATACAATTGGTAAAGATCATCGCTCTGTCTGCGTGTTTTGCACCGCACATGTACGCTGCCGCCCAACCGGAGCAGGCAGCGATCCCGGTAGCGCAGCTTTGGATCAGCGTTCTGAAAAAAGCAGTCCTGAAATGGCCTTCTTCCTGCGGAGCAAAATGGCTATGGGCGATTCGGCACTTTATTCCCGCGCACCTTGCTGTCAAAAGCGACTCCGCCTGAACGCGCAGATTCGAAGTATGGATATGGGCGATATCAAATTTTTCCTCCCGACACAATTTATACAGGTATCTGAAAAAAAGGCTTCGATCCTTTTGCCCACCCAAACCGGAAATAAGAGGGCCATCCGCTACAATTTTGGCCCCCGCCGCTTTAAATTCTCCCTCGAGCGCAGCATCTGCCACTCCCGTACAATACAGGGTAAAAGAATATTTTTCTCCCGACAGGGACCTTACCAGTTCCAGAAGAAACATCTGAATACCGGCCCTCAGAATCGGGAAGGGAAACACGAGCAATATCTTTTTCCTGTCGGCCGATTTCCCGCCTCCAAAGCCGTCCCGCATCATCCTCTCATACAGATACAGCAACGGATCCCCGCCTTTGCAGCTTCCCGCAGACCATCCCAGCGCCTGCAGCCGGGAAGTATCCAGATCCATATAGAGCAAACTGCCATACCCGTATTTCTGCCCGTCCTCCGGTTGGAACCGCACGCCGATCCCATAGGCAGCAGCCACCTTTTGCGCCATCTGCGCGACCGAACAATAGGTGCGTCCATCGGCCGCGTTGTAGGCCTGACCGTTCTTTCCTTTCAGCAGGACGGTCAGGATCGCGGTGGCAGCATCGGCGGTATAAAGATAACTGCGTTCCGTCCTGCCCCGGGTGTGCAGCACAATATCCCGGCCGTCGCGGGCACAGCGCCCAAACTCTGCGAAGATACGGGGATCCTCCGGCCGCACGCCCGGTCCGAAAGTCTGGGTCAGACGGATGATCCTGGCCGGGACGCCATATTCAGACGCATACGCACAGCACAGATTTTCCCCCTGCAATTTGCTGACCGGATAACTGCTGCGCACCTCACCAGGGCGCAGGGCGCATTCGTCCGTCTCCTTTACCCTGTGCCCGCGCGCCGGATGCCCGTAAACTTCCATACTGGACAAATATACAAAACCTGCTGTATGCTTTTGCCGCGCCAGTTCCAGCAGTTGAAGCGTTCCCAGCACAGCAGTTTTCGCCGTCTCCACCGGCTGCCGGACAAAAGCGCTGCTTTCCGTCTGTGCCGCACCGTGCAGGATGTAATCCACCGGTCCCTCGATATCGGGTAGCCGTTCCACAGTCCCTTCCAACAAATACAGAGGGCTTTTGCTCTCCAAATGTTCTGAAAATATTTCCCCTGCCCGCGTTTTGTCCCGTACAAGGGCCAGAACAGACAGATCCAGTTTTCTCGTCTTATCTGCGTAAAGCAGCGCGGCCGTCAGGGTGCGTCCGATCAGCCCCGTCGCCCCGGTGATCAGGATGGCCTTCCCCCGCAGCGCATCCCAGGGCAGAAAATCCGCCGCACAGATATAGGCGCAGTCATTCTCCGGGATCATTAGCCCATACACCTCCGTCCGGCTCTTTCTCCTTTTGCCCGGCTCTCTTTTCCATAACGGCACAGAAGATCTGAAAATCCAACGCAGTAGTGATCTTGATATTTTCTGTCGGCCCCATGACCGGATGGATCTCATATCCATAATGCTCCATCAGGCTGGCGGAATCCACAAAAGGGCCCTTTCTATCGGCCTCCGCCCTGCGGTGCGCCTCCCATATATCCCGTACCCAAAAACACTGAGGCGCCCTGCCCACCAGACATTTTTCCCGGTCCACGATCCGGCAGGAATCTTTATCCGGTTCCCGGAGCATGACCGTTTCCGTCTGAGGAGATACGGTAACGGCGGAACCATACCGCTGTACGCCTCGGATACAGCTCGTGATCGTCGCCCCGTCGATCAACGGCCGCACACCGTCTTGGATCAATACTACCGTATCCTCTCCGTAAAGCCGCCGCACCTTTTTTAAGCCGATGAAAATGGATTCCTGGCCGGACGATCCGCCGGGAACCACCGCCGAAAGTTTCCCAAAATGAAAGCGTTTTGCCATTTCTGCGCAATAATCCAGCCAGTCCGCAGGCGCTGCCAGCACGATCCCGTCAATTTCCCTGTGAACCTGAAAGGGTTCCAGCGTATACGCCAATACCGGTTTGTCCTGCAGTTTCCAGAACTGCTTCGGGGTAGATGCGTTCGCCATCCGTTCGCCGGATCCTCCCGCAAAGATCAACGCTATATTTTTTACAGCCATCGAACCACCTCCAAAACAGCCAACCGCATCACTCAAAGATCCCGCGCCGGAAAACCACCTGTAGGATCGTCATCAGGAAAATGTCCCGATCCAGGGAAAAACTCATCTTTTCCAGGTATTCCTTGTCATAAGCGGCTTTTTTTTCATCGGACAGCAGATCCCGGCCATGAACCTGCGCCCATCCGGTGATCCCGGGGCGCAGCCGATACACGCCAGAGTCCCAGCGCAGGATATGCACCGCCTTTTCCTGCGGCACCAGCGGCCTGGGGCCGATCAGGCTCATTTTCCCTGACAACACCTGAAACAACTGCGGCAGTTCATCCAGGCTGGAATTTCGCAGAAAGTTCCCGAACCCTGCAACGTATTTCGGCAGTTCCAAAGATCCCTGCGCCTCTTTTCCCAAAACGGCCTCATTTCTCATGCTGGAAAATTTTATCAGCGTAAACAGCTCCCCGTTCCTCCCTACGCGCTGCTGCTTGAAAAGCACCGGAATACGGGGGTAAAGGATCTTTAATGTCAGCGCGATCAGCAGCATGGGAATTGCCAAAAACACCACCGCAACAGCCGCGATCAGGATGTCGGTTATTCTTTTCAGGAACAGGTATCTGCGCTGTTCCCGCGTCAGATCATTGACCATCCGCCGTTCTCCTTAACAGGACTCTCTGTGCAGGCGGCCGTTTCGTTTCCTCCGGCGGGATCCGCCAATCGCTGCCGATCAACTGCAGCAGATATCTTTCCCAACAGGCGGGAGCATGAAACGTCCTGTTTCGTATGGGGACTTCAACCGCCCGCAAAAACTGGGCTTTCGGCATCCTTTCCCCAGGGCCGGAACTGGAAACAACGCCCCCTGCAAATTCGCTTTCTTCAAAGGGGAAGGAAAGCGCATACCTGATCACTGTCCGGGTCCAAAACCCTGCCCCTGCCAGATGTCCGATCAGTTTGACCGGCGGGACGAAAAGCAGACGCCCGATCTGTTTTCCAAACGTGGGACGCCTAAGCAGCCAGGGCAGAGCGTCCCAGGAGGGAAAACGCTTCAAGCACTGGGCGACCCTGAGCCAGACAGCGGAAAAAAACGGGGGGTTCGGCAATCCGTCCATCGGAAAGATATCCAGCCAGAGATGGGGCACGCCCAGAGATGGATCTGGGATCAAGGTTTCCGTATCCGCCAGCTTGGCATGCGGGAAAAAAGAATTTCCTTTTTCAAAGGCAAAAAGCGTATACCCTCCCAAATTATTTCCCGGTACGCTCCGAAGCAGCCTGTCATAGTCGGGCCGCGGTACCAAAACATCCAGGTCGTTGTCCCAGGGGATCAGGTCATGGCTGCGCACCGCTCCCAACAGGGTCCCGCTGCAGAGATAATAACGGATCCGATGGGCATCGCAATAATCCGCAAAGGCGCTGAGCATCGAAAAAAGCCTGCCCTGGATCTCCTCCGGCGTCAATTCCTCTGCAAACTCATCTTTATGTTTCCTCATTCTATGTCTCATCACGCTGTCATCTTCTTTTTTCATTCAGTTTCCCGGCCAACAGTCCCAGACTGATCCAGAAAAGCGGCGCAACAGTCACAACATTAATGTTGAAAAAATCCTGGATCAGATACCAGACGGCTCCCGCGCCAAAAGCAGCGCAAAGATCGTCTTTCCTGTTTTTGATCCAGACAAAAATACCTGTTCCGATCAAAATCAGATAACACGAAATTCCCAGAATACCGGTATCCATGAAATACCCCAGATAGGTATTATGCGCATTGCGGACGCTCACGATGCGATTTCGTTCCACATTCACGGTTTTTATATCAAGAAGCCAGGCGCCGGATCCGGGACCATTGCCCAAAACAGGCTTTTGAACGACAGCCGCCCACGCCTGCTGCCAGATCCCTACCCGATCATGTCCAAAGGACGGATCGATGTGACCGTGAAGAAGGGAGGATGCCTCATAGAGAAAACCCGATTCGGCAGGCCAGAAATAGATAATGGCCACGCCCAGTACCGCTATCCCTACACAGACGATCCCCGCCCGTTTTGCCCACTTAGGATCCCTGATGATAACAGGCAAAACGATGAGCAAGCCCGCCAACACTCCCACTTTCCCCGCATCCACATCGCTTGCGATCATCACATACAGGGAAAGAAGCGCGGGAATCCATAAAAGGCGATCCCATTTGCATTTTGAGCGCCAGGCATAAACGGCAAGCACCGGAACAGAAAAACAGAGAAACGCAGCAAGAACGTCCACGTTCCCCAATGTCCCAAGATATGCGCCGGTATATTCTTTATATTTATTGTAATAGTTCAGCCCTTCCGGGTACATGGACAGCGGATTGCCCCCGGCCAACTGGATCACCGCAAGCAGCCCTGACAAAAAAGAGGAAACGCCGAGCGCCCGGATATAACTCGCCCTGAGACTTCCAAAAAGCGAAACGCCGATAAACGCTGTCACATAGGAAATCATAAAAAGCACGCTGTTGGTGTTAGAGGAGCTTATCATCAGAAAACTGTTCCCCGGCGATTGGGAAAAACAGGCGGAAAGGACGCTAATCGCAAGAAAAGCCAGCACAATGCCATGATACCAGCGAAAGCCCGCTGGAACAGACATTTTTCTCCCTTTACACCACAGCAGATATCCTCCCAGGCACAGAACCCACAGAACCGTTATTCCAAACCAGAGCTTCGCTTTTGTTTCCACCAGGCTGGCGTATCCGTAATCGCCCGTTCCAATCATCAACGGAAAAAAACCGAAAACCGCCAGAAGATACAATTCAACGAGATCCTCGCAGACTTGCTGCGGATCCAGCGTTTTTGGACCTGGCCGCGCAGGCGGGTGAGAACCGCCTTTTTTCTTTTTCCGGGCCATCCTGCTATTCCCCTTTCGCCATTATTTTTTTCAGGACCCTTCCCGCCGCTTCCCAAAGGGCAAGGATCGGAAGGGACAGGGACAGATATACTCTGCCGATGCGCCAGGGCTCCTGAAGGAACCGAAAGGCCCATTCCAGATTATGGCTGCGCCAGCTTTCCGGCGCCCGTTTCAGATCCCCCGCACAGACATCGATCCAGCCGCCGCAGCCGCAAGCCAGCCTGGCCCCCGTTGCAGGCCCATATTCCGCCATCCAAAATTCCTGTTTGGGAGATCCCAGACAGACTAAAAGAAGTTCAGGCCCACATTGGGCGATCTTTTTCGCCATTGCCTCCGGATCCTGAAAAAAACCGTGATGCGAACCGCAGACGATCAAACCCGGATATTGCTCTTTCAAGCGGGCCCCCGCTTTTTCGGCAATTCCCGGCCTTCCCCCCAGGATAAAGATCCGTATCCCGAAAAGCCTCGGCAGAAGCGCATTCAACAGATCCATACAGGGAACTCTCTCCGCCAGAGGAACCCCCAGGATATGGGAGGCACAGATCACCCCGTACCCGTCCGCCAGGGACAGATCGGCCCGGTCGATCACGTCGCGGTATTTTTTTTCATGACGGGCGATCCGCAGCAGATTGGCATTCGTACCGACAATGTAATGCCAGGAATCGTCCCGCAGCATATCCTCGGCCCTTTTGACGGCCTCCTTCAATGTAACGTTATCAAACCGCACATTGAAGATCTCCGGGCGCTCCAGATACTCTTTCATGCCCTCTCCTTCCGTGGTTCGCCAAATGATCCCTTACGGCCCAACATACTGCGGCGGACCGGTATCCCTGATCCGCCGCTCTTGTCTGGCTTTTTCCAATTTTTCCTGCGAAGCCCACGACCGATAGGCTATTCTTAATCCTTTCTGCGCCTGGATACCAGCATTCCGCCCAGAAGAAGTATCGCTCCTATCAGGGAAACCATATACTGCACAAACGGAGTATCGTCGCCGGTTTTCACTGAGAGGGGGTTCGCATCGGTTTCCGCCGCCTCGGCTGGAGGCAGCGTTTCCACAGGCTCTGGCACAGGCGGCATTTCGCTTGCCGGGACAGAACCCGGCTCAGACGGCGTGCCGCTGTCTTCTCTCGGCGTAGGGCGTTCCTGCGGATCCTGGGAATTTTCTTTCTGCTTATAATTGACAAAATCAGCAATGGCCATACCATTTTCGGCGATCATACCCGCCGCATCCTTCTTCTCTGTCGTATAGCCGTCCCGATCCGCTTCTTCTTCCGTTACCGTATAGGCGATGCCTGCCGGAAGCTCCTGCGCCGTCTTTGCCTCGCCATGCTTTAATGTGAACTGCGCGATACCATCCTTAAACTCCATTTCGCCGTATGTCCCTGTGACCTCCATGTCGCTTAAGGTAACCGTAAAGTGCCATTCCTTCGTTTTATCACCGGCGTCGCCCGTCACCGTCTTTCTGACCGTCAGGCTGCCGACCTCCACCGGATTCCTCACTTCTTCCGTTTTGATCCCCGCTTTGTTCCCGAACTGGACCGTCGCCTGGTTTACCACCTGTTTATCGTTCTGTACGGCCTTGGCATTGACTACCGTGTTCAGCGTTACCTGCCCCTGCGTCCCGGCAGCCACCTCTTCCAGCGTCCAGGTTACCATGCGGGTCGCTGCATCGTATACGCCGCCGTCGGTAGCGGATACAAAATCCAACCCTTCATCCAACGGGTCTGTGATCACGATCGTCATCGGCCCGTTCCCGGCATTCTCATAGCTGATCTGATAGCTGACCGCATCGCCTGCCTTCACGCCTTTGTCTGCGCCCGGAGCGGTTTCTGTCTTATGCGGCTCGGATTTATAGTTGGTAAACTCTGCGCTGGCCGTGCCGCTCTCGGTGATCGCACCTTCGGCATTTTTTGCCTCTGTCGTATAACCGTCCTGATCCGCTTCCTTCTCCGTTACCTCATAGGTGACGCCCGCAGGAAGATTCTCCGCCGTCTTTGTCTCGCCATGCTTTAACGTAAACCGCGCAATGCCGTCCTTAAACTCCATCCCGCCGTATGTCCCGGTGAGCGTCCTGTCGTCCAAAGTGACTGTGAAATGCCAATCTTTTGCAGTATCGCCAGTGTTGCCTGCTACTGTCTTTTTGACCGTCAGGCTGCCGGTGTCTACCAGATTATAAATATTTGTGAACTCTGCCCGGGCCGTGGCATCGGGATCGATCCAGCCTTCCGCTCCGGTTTTTTCCGTCGTATAGCCGTTTTGATTCGCTTCCGTCTCGGTCACCGTATAAGTTAAGCCTGCCGGGAGATCTTTCGCCGTCTTTGCCTCACCATGCTTTAACGTAAACCGCGCAATGCCGTCCTTAAACTCCATCCCGCCGTATGTCCCGGTGAGCGACTTATCATTTAAGGTAACCGTAAAGTGCCATTCCTTTTCCTCATCGCCATCGTTGCCCTCTACGGTCTTGGTGACCATCAGATTACCGAAGTTATCCCTGTTATTCAGGAATATAAGATTTTTTGCAACGTCGCTTTCGATTGTTCCACTGCCGTCACATGCAACTGTTTTGCCGGCGATGATTTCATTTACAGTTGTCGTATATCCAAATCCGTTTGCTTCTTCTTCTGTTACCTTATAAACAGTACCCGACGGCAGTCCCTCCACAATCACCTTTTCCCCGTGTTTCAACGTGAAAGAGGCAACGCCGTCCTCAAACTTTATATCATCCCCATAATACCCGTTCAGGGGATTGTTTAGCACTATTTGAAAATGCCATTCTTTTTCCTTATTGCCTGCTTTTCCCGTCACGGTCTTCATGACCACCAGATTGCCGACAGTACCCTTACTATTTACAAATTGAATCACTCCTTCTGCGTCGTCTTCAATTGTCCCGCTCTCCGCGCCTGCCCCGGTATAGGTTTCTCCATTATCCTCCAGATCCGGGTTATTCACGTTTGTTCTCCTGCGGATCGTTTTGGTAACTGTCGTGGTATAGCCATCCTGCCCCGCTTCCTTTTCTTCAACCGTATAGGTAAGTCCCACCGGCAGATCCTCTGCTGTCACGGATTCTCCATCACTCAGCGTAAATTCCGCGACACCGTCAGTAAATTTCATCTCCCCAAATGTATCGGTAAGCGATTTGCTCAATGTTACCCTAAAGTTCCACCGCTTATCCGGGTCAGCGTCATCTCCCTTTACTGTCTTACTAACCGTCAAATCACCGGAAGATTCCATATTATTTACAAAAATCAAATCCCCCATAGCACCGTCTTCGATTGTCCCTGTCTGCGCACTCGTCCCGGTGTATACTTCATCTCCCTTACCGCTTTCTCTACGAACCGTCCGCGTGATCGTTGTCCTATATCCGTTCTGATTTGCATCCTGTTCTTCAACCGTATAAGTAGTACCGGCCGGTAAATTTTCTGCTATTGCAGTTTGTCTGTCCGTCAGCGTAAAACTGGCAACACCATCCTTAAATTCCATGTCCCCATATGTCCCGTCGATTTCGCGATCCAGGGTTACGGTAAATTGCCATTTCTTTTTCGAATCGCCGCCATGACCTCTTACTACCTTACTGACAGTCAGATCTCCAAGAGGGCTCCAATTATTCACAAATGTCAGTTCGTCTGTCATACCGTCTTCTATTGTTCCGCTCTGTGCATCCAAATCGCTATAGGTAGCTGTGTCCTCCCCTGTGTCTTTCCTGCGAATTGTTTTGGTTACCGTCGTAATACACCCGTCCTTGTTCGCTTCCTTTTCTTCAACCGTATAGGCAAGACCCACCGGAAGACCTTTCGCCGATATACTCTCTCCGTCTCCAAGCGTAAATTCGGCGACGCCGTCCGTAAACTCCATCTCCCCAAACGCTCCATTGAAAGAGGGATCGCTTAATCTTACCGTAAAATTCCATTCTGTATCTGGATCGACATCTTCCCCTTTTGCCGTCTTACTGACACATAAATCTCCCGAAGCAGGAAGAGAAAGGAGCATCCACCCGGATAGCATATTCAGTTCTTCCGTTTCTGTTTCTGTCTCGGTTTCTGTTTCCGTTTCCATTTCACTTTCTGTTTCCGACAGATCCGACGTTTCCGACGGGCTCTCTGTCTCTGAACCTTCCATTGCCTCCGTCTCATCGTCCGTTTCATCTACATCGGACAGTTCCGCAATCACAGACACGGCGATCACAGGCCGCTCAATGCCCTCAGCCGCCTGATAAACCGCCCCATTTTCCAACCATGCCGTAAAAATATATTCTCCCTCCGTGTAACCGTCAAACTCCGGTTCGGCAGTCCACGTCACAGGAACCTCCAATACCTCTGGCCCTTCTTCGCCTTCGGCTTCCAAGACGCCCGGCAAAATAAGATCTTCCACCGATATTCCTAACGGATACTCCTGCCTTGATACACTCTCCTCCAGCGGGAAAAAAGATCTGATCGTGACAGTCTGTATCTGTCCGTCGGGCTCCGTCTCGGGAAGATCGGAATTTGTCGGCGCAACGGTCGATTCCTGCATTTCTTCAGATTCTGAAAGATGATCAACAGATCCCGTTTCATCCTGTTTTACTTCAGGATCGACTGCAGGATCACCACCGGCGCCTGTTTCCTGCCCGAATCCAGACTCTGCATAACTTTCCGTCTCTGATGCAGCTGACAGGGCATTCCCTGGAGTCTCCTCATTTTCCCCACCATCCGGTAAAGAATCGCCTTCCCCTGACGTTACCACCGGATCGTTCATCGCATACACCGTGCCAAACGCAGCAAATGACGACAACACCATGCATAAGCACAGCGTTATCGCTAAAAGCCGTTTCCTGACCGTCCATAAAGTTTTCATATCTTGCCACCCTATCTGTTTTAATCTGGCAATTACATTGCTTACGCTATTGCATTGCCTGGATATACAAAACACTTCACAATAAAAATAACACTTTCACCATAAAATTACAACTTTTTTCAAATGTTCCTTCCCATTTTTTTATCTTTTACACCTGCTTCCCAAAGAGAAATACTGCTTATTTTACAATATTTGCCTCAAAAGTATTTGTGACACAAGAAAAAACGCCCTGACGATCATAGCCTCGTCAGAGCGTTCCCATCCCATTCCCATTGTTCATAATGCAAAATGCAGCCGCCTATCTTTTCTGCACTTCTATCCGTTCCAGCGCTTTGAAAAGTTTTGCGAAATCCACATCCCCGGCAGGCTGAGAACCATCCCTGCAAAAATAATCCAAAAGCCTCCAAAGGATCTGCAGCTTGTCCATGTCGTTACACTTACACACTTCCTGCCAGACGCCCTCCAGATGTCCGCGCTTGCCATACATGACAAATTCTACGGAGATATCCCTCGCGTTCAGCTTTTCCTGCACCTTTGTGGAAATATTGTTTTTGCCGGATTCCACTGCCTGATAGGTTCCTGTCTGCATCCCCAGCCATTCTGCAAACTGTTCCTGGGTCATATTGTACTGTCCGCGGATTTGACGCAGACGGTTTCCCTGTGCCAGCCGGATCTCTTCCCCTTCTTTTTTCATGTCCCGTCCTCTTTGATGCAAAAATAATCCTTTTCAATATAAATATGGACGATACGGCAGGTTTCTAAAAGGCACCGGCAATTGTTTTTATACTATTGATAATGGTATTTTTTGTTGAAATATTCTTTCACGATGACTAAGATCTGTTTTTTAAAAGATTTGACAAAAGATGAGAAGTCAGAAAATCCCGGTCAGTTCGTTCCGCAGCCTTTCCTTCATCCTGGCAATACGCCGTTTGAAACAGCTCGTTTGTATCCCCAGTCTTGAGGCGATCTCTTCCGCAGTGAAACCGTTCACATAATACTGACAGAACTGAGTCATCTGCTCCTTTGGCAGAACATGCGCGATGTCCATGTATAACTCTGCCATTTCATAGGTTCTGTCCTCTCGGCTGCCCGCAACCGCCGTCTCCAGGATCTCCGGTTGGTTGAAACACAACGGCCGCCGCGTAACGCTGTGCTTTAAGATCAGATTTTTTGCGACCCGCATCAGGAAAGCCGGCACATTTGGGTGTTCCTGCAACGTATCCCATTTCCTGTAGGCGATCAAAAACACCTGCTGTGTCAGATCTTCCGCCTCGCATGAATCGAGGCCGAGCATTCTGCTGATATAGGAATAAACCTTGCCATAACATCGAAGATAGATTTCGGCGAAATCTTTATTTTCGTCTGACATGATCCATCCTTTTCTCCTTTCGTACCTACGGTCTAACCCGCTTATTCTTCCATCGGTTTATTGTATAATGGAAAATTCAGGAGTTCAAGATAAATAGCAAAAAAATAACCGAAAATATATCCTGTTCAGGCATAAAACAGGACGGCCAAAGCATCCGGCCGTCCCGCAAATGACAATTTCCTTTTTACCGTTTCACTTCAAAAAATCCTCCCGCATCGGGCAAAACACATCCACCAGTTTTCCGGTCTCCAGACAGGTGACGCCATGATCCACATTGCCGGGCATAAATACGCTGTCTCCCTTTTTTACCACCTTTGTTTCTCCGCCGATCGTAAAGGAAAAGCTGCCCTCGGCAATGTAGGTGATCTGCCTGTGCGGGTGCGAATGGAAATTCCCCTGCGCCCCCTTCTCAAAGGTGATCTCACACATCATCAGTTCCTCCGAATAGCATAAGACCTTTCTGGTAACGCCCGGCTCACAGTTCGTAGGGACGCAGTCTGCGTTAAAAACAAACATTCCTCTTTCCTCCTTCCGGTCCAAAGCGTATCGCTTCAGTTTCCCATGTCAGGCCTATCGTACCACAGGATTGCGATTTCGTCAAAGTGTGCGGATCGATCCTATAACGGTTTCCATAAGGTTTCTATAAGAAAAAGCCGGCAGCGCGGCCGGCCTTTTCCCCGATATCCCTATGGAACTTTCTCCTTTCAATTAGTTTTGAAGACATGCCTTTTTTAAGATTTAGTTGTAGACTAAAGTTCCGGTGCTGCCAGATAAAGTCTTCTCCGTACTACCCCACCGTGCGTAATGTACGCAGGAAGCGCTATATGACGCGCCTTTTTTGGCATCCGTGTAAGTTGTGTGTCCACCGTAATAATCTCCTGATGTGCTTCCGCCCTCGAAATAAATATACTTTGTTACGCCATTATAGGTTTCGGTCAATACAATATCTCTGCACCCGATTTCATCAGCATCAGTAGTTGAAGAAGTATCGGCAGAGAGAACAATCCCTTCTGGTCTACAAGAAATACCAATTTCACAATCATAAAGTATACCTACAGGCCCCGCAGCAAACACTTGTAGCGTCATTCCCCATGCCATAAGTGTTGCCAACAATAAAGTTAAACTTTTTTTCACTTTGTAACACGAGTTCACATAGGGTTTTAACACATGTCTCCATCTGTTTATTCCCTAATATCGCAACTTGGTTACAAAAAAAAGGATCATAAAAATGATCCTTCAACGATTTCGCTCTATTTCATACCCTTGCTAACTTCTTTTAGTTCTTCTAAATCATCCCATATCAATGTATAAATACTTTGCTTTCTCGCCATTATTAATAAATACATATCCTCTTTTTTATAATAATCTATATTCATCTGATCATCATGTCCAATTTGATCCCAACCATTTTCTTTGTTAAACTCACCATAATATTTTTCATAACTTTTAACGCTTAGGATCAGCATCTGACGATTATCTTTTACCCTGTATTTTCCACGAAACAACATATAATTATCCATCTTAGTCCCGGACAATTCTTCCAATTCAGCACCTTCTGGCAAATAACTTGGAACCAAAATGTCTTCTCTTTCTTTCCTTACTTCCTCCCAAGAATCATAATATACTTTCTCATCCTGACCAAGCGGCAACCCCTCCTCAACCTTCGTCTCCCTCTCATCCCCTGTCACGGTTATCTTAAAGCTGTTCACTCCATCCCGCACAAACTCAAAAAAGGACCTTTGGGACAACGCGTTGCTGCCAAATCCCAAAAATCCGACGCCGACCGCCATCACCACGATGGCGGCACAGGCGGCCACAGCGATCTTGCCAAACGGACCGGCGATAAAACGGCCAAACCGCCCACGCTTTTTCGCGCCGTCCTGCACGGCCCCAGACGCAGAAGGCCCTGCCGCAGGATCCGCCTGCCTCACGTCGCCGAATTTTCTTTTATCCCCGAAAGCAAATTCCTCAGAGAACTCTGCATCCGTAAACGGCACGATCTTTCTGGTCTTTTTGGCCAGATCCTCGTCGCTGATCTGATATTTCTTCTGAAAACGCTTGAGAGCGGCCTCTGCGTCGAGGATCGAAACCGCATCCTCTGCGTCCTGCCCTCCCGTCGCGGACAGCTTATCCGCAGCCGCAGGGGATGCCCCGGCAGGCGTACCGTCCTCCCGGATCTTCACATCCGGAAGGGGATCCAGCGCATCCAAAAGATCCGTGATGGCCTGAACCTGTTTATCGTCAAATTCGTCCTCCGTCGCCTCAAAGGTGTACCAGTCCAGTTTCTCCCTGAGGCTCTCTATCAGTTTCTCATCCCCCGGAGCTTTCCTTTTTGACATTTCCTTTCCTTTCCTTCAAGCCCTCATTGCCGTCTTGAAAGCACGACCCAAACGACCCGGCATCTTCCTGTCAGGACGCCCATGATCCATATTATCTGTAAATGCCGTTTCAGCTTTTCCTTCATCCTTGCGACGCGCACTTTGAAGCAGGATACCGTAATGCCCAGCTTCTGCGCCATTTCCGCAGCAGTATAGCCATATTCGTAATAATAGCGCAGTATGCGCAGTTCCTCGGCGGACAAGACCGTCTCCACCGAGCGGTAAAAATCCACCATTTCAAACTCATTGAGCCATGCCGGTTCCTCTTCTTCTTTGGAAATAAAAGCGACCAGTTCGTCCTCATCCACTACCGTGCGGCTCTGCTGGCGAAACCATTTCTTTATCATAAAACTGGCGGACATCATCAAAAACCCGGCAACATTGGGATGGATCTCCACCAGATCCCATTTTTCATAAGCCAGGAAAAAGACGTCCTGTGTCAGATCCTCCGCCTCAAATTCATCGCGAATGACCCTTCTGACATACCGAAACACCCGATCGCGGTAGCGTAGATAAAGATCCGAATAACTTTCTTCCAAATCAGCAGTCCTGCCCATGTCTTTCAGCCACTTTCCTTTGTATTTCAGTCCTCAGCAAGAACCTAACGATACAATTGCGCCAGACATCGGATGATCTGATCCAGCGCCGGTTCCTTTTCTTCGGGACAGTCCTTGAAAACGGAAAGCAGCTTCCTGCCTTTTTCCTTTTCACCGAGCAGCAGATAATTCGGCTCCATATCCAATTTTTCACAAAGGGTGATCACGCGTTCTACCGAAATCTTCCGGTTTCCCCGCTCGATCTCTCCATAATAAGTCACTGAAATGCCCAGGATCTCGGCCACTTTTTCCTGTGTCAGCCCCATCCTGCGCCGCTGAATGCGTATTCTCTCCCCAATCTCGACAAATAACGAATCTTTCATATGAACTCCCTTTTCTGAAAAAGCCTGTATACCAATCATACTTTTGTCAGGGTCACATTAAGAGTAACCAGGAGTTCCTGTTTTTAACGCAAAAGAAAACTAAAAGTTCCCTTTTCCATATCAATCTGTTGTTATTTTACTGCCTGACGGCAAATATTCCTTCCTTTCCTGCTGTATAAAAGGCGGCCCGCTCGCCGCGGCCGGGCCGCCTTCCTTTTCCCGCCGCCATTTACGCGCCCAGATATGCGATCACTTCTACCTCGCACAGCACGTTTTTGGGAAGCTGTCTGACCGCCACGCAGCTTCTGGCCGGTTTCTCGGTAAAGTATTTTTCATACACGGCGTTAAATGCGCCGAAATCCCCCATATCCGCCAAAAAGCAACTGGTCTTGACCACCTGGGAATAGTCCGTCCCGGCCGCCTCCAAAAGCCCGCCGATGTTTTTCATGACCTGCTCTGCCTGGGCCTCAATGCCCTGAGCCTCGATCTGTCCGGTGGCAGGGTTGATCGGGATCTGTCCGGACGCGAACAGAAAATCCCCTGCAATGATCCCCTGGGAATAGGGGCCGATGGCCGCCGGCGCTTTCTTTGTCTCCACTTTTTTTAACATTGTTCTTTCCTCCGTTCTTTATTCGTCAAAAGCTACTGTCACATAAAATCCCCGTTCGTTTTCCACGATCTTCACCACATCCCCTTCCCGGGCCAGCAGTCTCTCCCGAAATGGGAAATTTCCCGACATGGCCAGGGACGGATCGATGGTGTAATAATAATTGCTGGGCAGCACCCCTTCCGTCACCGTCACATGATCCCCCTCCGCCAGCAGACCAGGGCGTTCCATCTTAAATTCTATTTTCCGCATAGGGCTGCCTCCTCAAATTTTGTACTTGTCGTAGCGTCCGGCGTCGCTTCGCCGGCACCGCAGGCGCATATAAACGCCGTCCACTTCATACTCCAACTGCAGGATCACCGCGTTTTGCTGCAGATAGGAAACGGCCGACCCGTCGGTATAGGGGATCTTCATTTCGCAGTCCAACAGTCCGGCATACAGTTTTTCCTGGATCAGCTCCACCAGCTTTTCCACGCCGATCCCTTCCTTTGCCGACAGATAAATATGATCCTGCGACACCCGGGGAAGCCTGCTCCTTTCCATTACCAGATCGGCCTTGTTCATGACGTACAGACAGGGGATCTGCTGGGCCCCCAGCTCCTGCAGTGTCTTCTGGGTGACCTGCATCTGTTCCCTGTGATGCGGATCGGAAAAATCCACTACCTGCAAAAGCAGATCCGCGCTGCAGGCTTCGGCCAGCGTGCTGCGAAACGCCTGGATGAGCGTATGGGGCAGCTTGTCAATAAAGCCCACCGTATCGGAAAGCAAAAAATCCCGGTTGTCGCCTGGACTGATCCTGCGCACGGTCGTATCGAGGGTAGCAAAAAGCATGTCCTTTTCCAGAACCTTTTTGTCATTTTCTTCCATATATATATCCAGCATCCGGTTGAGCAGCGTGGATTTACCCGCATTGGTATACCCTACCAGAGCGGCAGAGGGCAGGCTGCTGGCCCGGCGCATTTTCTGCTGGGTCATCCGGTCCTGCTCGATGGCCGCCAGTTCCCGCCGAAGCTCGCTGATACGCTTCTCAATGCGGCGGCGGTCCAGTTCCAGCTTCGTCTCGCCCGCGCCGCGGTTTGCCAGTCCGCCTCCCGCACCGGCGCCTCCGCCCGCACCGGCGCCTCCGCCCTGCCGGGACAGCGCCTGACGCATCCCCACCAGCCGGGGCAGCATATACTGCAGGCTGGCGCTTTCCACCTGCAGCCGCGCCTCTTTGGTCCTGGCCCGCCGGTTAAAGATCTCCAGGATCAGATTCGTGCGATCCAGCACCGCAACCCCCAGTTCCTCCTGCAGATTGCGCTGCTGCGAGGGCGACAGCGAATTGTCGAACACAACTCTGTCCGCCCCTGTCATAGACGCCAGATCCCTGACTTCCTTCACCTTCCCGCTCCCGATATAAAGAGCGTTATGGACAGCCGGAAGATTTTGTACTGCCCGTGCTGCCACTTCCATATCGCAGGCCTGCGCCAAACTTTCCAGTTCCTCCATGGAACGTTCAAAATCCGGATCGTCCCTGACGTTGACTCCGGCCAGTATCACTTTTTGCATGCATCTCTCCTTTAACAAACGCTCCGCTGCCTACACCCACTATTGTATCTGGAAGAGGCCAAAAAAACAAGCGGCGTCCGTAAGATTTCCGTTTCCGCACTGTAAGATTTCCGATCCCCACATTCCCGGCGGCAGTCCGGCTGCGCTGCTTTCTTCAAAAAATCAAAACATGCCCCGCCGGGGATGCTATAATAAAATCACGATATCGTAGCGGGAGGGAAGCCGGGGATATCGCGATCCTGGAGTCCATGCGTTGGATGGAAGCCGCCGCCGGGGACGAGGATCTGGTATTCCGCATCGGCGGGGATGAATTCTGTATGCTGACGAACGAGAGGTCCCTCGACCGCGCGCAGCGCATTGCAGACGAGATCATCCGGCACAACGGAGATCCTATTTCCTTCGAGGGGCGGCAGATCCCTCTCAGCCTGCATACCACCGTAACGCAGCTTAATATGCCCCAGATCAGATACGATGAATTATTTACCCGTCTGCATCTGGCGATCCGGGAATGTAAACACTGACGTCCTCTGAGCAGAGTCGGACGCAGCCGGAAATTCAAATTTACATCCTCCTTTGCATGGATTATAATAAACACGGGCAAACACATGCAAAGGAGGATCCCTCTATGAAAATACTGATCACAGGATTCGACCCTTTCGGCGGCGAGGCCGTGAATCCTTCCATCGAAACGGTCCGCCTGCTGCCGGAGAAGATCGCTGGCGCCGACCTGATAAAGCTTGAAATCCCGACTTCCTTTCGGCGCGCCCTCCCGGCCATCGAGAAAGCCATAGAAAAATATGATCCTGACGTCGTTCTGTCGGTGGGACAGGCCGGAGGCAATGCCGCCATCGCCGTGGAGCGGGTTGGCATCAATCTTTCGGATGCACGGATCCCGGACAACGACGGTTTCCAGCCTATGGACGAGCCGATAGCCGCCGATGGGCCAGCCGCCTATTTTACAACCATACCCACCCGCAGGATCGTAGAACGGCTCCGCCGGGACGGGATCCCTGCCGTTCTCTCCTATTCGGCGGGAACTTTTGTCTGCAATCAGGTGACTTACGGGGTCTGTCGTCTGCTCGCCACCCGGTTCCCTCAAAAACAGAGCGGCTTTCTTCATATCCCCTATCTGCCGTCCCAGGTCGCAGACAGGCCGCAGGAGCCCTCCATGTCCCAGGATATGCTGGTCGCGGCGCTGACGGCTGCGGTAGAAACCGTTGCGGCGGCATGGCAAGCTGAAGACGGATCGGAAACAGACAGGCCGGAAGAGATCCTGTTATAAATCTTTGCAAATTCCGTCAGGAAAAATCAGATTTGAGCCTTGACCTGCCCTGCTGTGGATGCTATAATACCACAGATGGACAAAGGCGTCCATGAAGAAATCGTGTCTTTTGATCCGTTATGGGCGGGACGTTTCCTTCATGGGCGCCTTTTCGTTTGACGGCACTGTGCGGCAGCATGGGCACGGCATCAAAAAAAGACGAGGTGGATTATGGAACAGACTGTGTACCTGCAGTTGGAAGACGGAACCTGTCTCGCCGGGAAACCTTTCGGAGCGCCCCTGTCGGGGGACGTTACCGCGGAAGTCGTTTTTACCACGGCGATGACGGGATATGTGGAAACCCTCACAGATCCCAGCTATTACGGACAGATGGTGGTACAGACCTTTCCCCTGATCGGGAACTACGGCGTCAATCCAACGGATTTTGAAAGCGAAGGCATCCATATGAGCGCATACATCACAAGAGAATGGTGCGCACAGCCTTCCAATTTCCGAAGTCAGTTGGATCTGGACGCTTTTTTAAAGCAACAAAACGTGCCCGGCATCTACGATGTGGACACCCGTTTTCTGACAAAGCGGATCCGGGAAAAAGGGGTCATGAACGGACGGCTCACCCTGCAGAAGCCCTCGGGGGCCGACGCCCGGTCGCTGTCCGGCTGGCGCGTTACAGACGCGGTAAGCCGGGTGACCTGTAAAGAAGCCTTTGAGATTCCTGCGGGCCTGCCGCGGTTCCATGTAGTGCTTTGGGACTTCGGTGCCAAGAAAAACATCGCCCGAAAGCTTCACGCCTTAAACTGCCAGCTGACCGTGGTTCCCGCAGACACCTCCTGCGAGAAGATCCTGGCCCTTTCCCCCGACGGCGTTATGCTCTCCAACGGCCCCGGCAACCCCAAGGATAACCTTTCTATTGTAAAGGAACTGGAAAAGCTGTGCCAGACCGGCATCCCCATTTTCGGCATCTGCCTGGGCCACCAGCTCCTGGCGCTGGCCAACGGGGCGGACACGGAGAAGCTCAAATACGGCCACCGGGGCGCCAACCAGCCCGTAAAGGATATGGACACGGGCCGCACCTACATCACCAGCCAGAACCACGGCTACGCGGTCAAAAACAATACCCTCCCCTCCCACGCCGTTTTAAGCTTTTTAAACTTAAACGACGATACCTGCGAAGGGATCCGCTACACCTCGTTTCCCGGCTTTTCCGTCCAGTTCCATCCGGAAGCCTGCGGCGGGCCGCAGGACACCGGCTTTCTGTTTGAAGAATTTTCAGCGCTGATGGAAAGGAGGGCAAAAGAATGCCGTTAAATCCCAACCTCAAAAAAGTCATGGTCATCGGCTCCGGCCCTATCGTCATCGGCCAGGCGGCGGAATTTGACTACGCGGGCACCCAGGCCTGCCGCGCCCTAAAAGAAGAGGGGCTGGAGGTCGTGCTGGTAAACTCCAATCCGGCCACCATCATGACTGACGCGGCCATGGCGGATCACGTTTATGTGGAACCGCTGACGCTGGAATTTTTAAAAAAGATCATCCAAAAGGAAAAACCCGACAGCATCCTTTCCACCCTGGGCGGCCAGACCGGGCTGACCCTCTCCATGCAGCTTGCAAAAGAAGGCTTTCTGGAAAAAGAGGGCGTCACGCTGCTGGGCGCCAATCCCGACACCATCGCCAGGGCCGAGGACCGTCAGGTTTTTAAGGATACCATGGACGCCATCGGGGAACCCGTCATCCCCTCCCAGGTGGTGGATACTTTGGAGGGCGCCCTGTCTTTCGCCCACCGGGCCGGTTATCCGGTGATCGTGCGCCCCGCCTATACCCTGGGCGGCACGGGCGGCGGCATTGCAAAGGACGAGGAAGAGCTGCGCGAGATCGCCTCCAACGGCCTGCGCCTTTCCCCCATCACCCAGATCCTGGTAGAAAAATGTATCGCGGGCTGGAAGGAAATCGAATTTGAAGTGATGCGCGACAGCGGCGGCAACGTCATCACCATCTGTTCCATGGAAAATCTGGATCCCGTAGGCATCCACACGGGCGACTCCATCGTGATCGCGCCTGCGGTCACCCTGGCGGATAAGGAATATCAAATGCTGCGTACCGCAGCCCTGCATATCATAGAGGCCATGGGCATCGAGGGCGGCTGCAACGTCCAGTTCGCCCTGCATCCGGAAAGCTTTGAATACGCGGTCATCGAAGTCAATCCCCGGGTATCCCGTTCCTCCGCCCTGGCCAGCAAGGCCACCGGCTATCCCATCGCGCGGGTGGCCGCCAAGATCGCCATCGGCTACCGGATGGACGAAATCAAAAACGAAGTCACCGGCAAGACCAAAGCCTGCTTTGAACCGGCGCTGGATTATGTGGTGGTAAAATTCCCCAAATGGCCCTTCGATAAATTCGTCTACGCGACCCGCAGACTGGGTACTCAAATGAAAGCCACCGGCGAAGTCATGGCCATCGGCCGCAACTTTGAGACGGCGCTGATGAAGGCCGTCCGGGGCGCCGAAATCTCTCACGACTGCCTGACGGACGCCACCATGCGGGCGCTGGACGGCGATGCCCTGACCTGGAAGCTGATGGCGGAGGACGACGAATGCATTTTTGCCCTCTACGAAGCTTTGTACCGGGGCTTTTCCATCGAACGGCTGCATGAACTGACCATGGTGGACGAATGGTGCTATGCGTGTACTGTACGTATATGCAAACTGGAAAAAAAGCACTATGCAGAGGAACTGACGCCGGAACTTCTGCGGGAGGC
>X22_European_Rabbit__coassemble_77_pt1 | contig 25266 bp, 22 predicted proteins | sample X22_European_Rabbit__metabat2_low_PE_003 | metagenome-assembled genome bin X22_European_Rabbit
AATTCCTGGGCCTCCTGGAAACGTTCCAGGGCGCCCAGGCAGTCCAGGCACTCCAGCTCCCACTCCTCATGAGGATACATCCGTTCCGCATTCGTGCAGAGTTCCAGCATGTCCTCATATCTGCCCTCCTGCTTTAAGATATCACAGAGCTGCCGAAGCGCGCGGTAATACATCTCCTTATAGGCGCGCCGCTCTTCTCCAGCCCAGCTATCCTCCGGCAGCCGCTGCAGGAATTCTCCCTGGTAGACAGAACAGGCGTCCATCAGGTAGCGCAGTTTTTGCTTGCTCTCGCTCTCTGCCCCGGCCAGCTCCAGCGATCTGCGGAAACGTTCCGTATCCGTATCCACCGGGAAAGCGCTGTTCCAGTAATAATAGCTTTTGCGGATCACGATATAGGAGCCGGACGGGAGGACGGATTCTTCCAGCATCTTGCGCAATCTGAAAACGGTCTGCTTCATATTGTTGGTTTTGTCCGATACCTTTCCCTTCCCATAGAGGGCCTCCTGCAGTTTTTCGCGTATCACGCCCCGTTCCCCGGCATGCAGCAGCATCTCCAGAAGCTGCATCGGCTTGCTGGCGGTGCTGTTGTCCAGGATCACTTCCTGCCCGTCGAACGTCAGGTGAAAGCCGCCGAAAAACGTGGCCGTCATTCCCTCCCGGTGTTCGGCCCTGCCGACTTTGCGGACGATCTGCCAGAGGCCCTTATCCTTCCAGGAAGGGCAGACGTAACGGGCCGCTTCCTTGACGTCGGCATGGGCGTTTTCCACCGCATAGCTTTCCCCCGCCGCCTGTATCAGCCCGATATCGTTGGAATGATCCCCAAAGGCCATCGTCTCGGACCGGGTGATGCCAAGCAGCGACTGCACCGTCTGCAGGGCGCGGCCCTTGTCCACGGAAAGATCCATGAAATCCACCCATTCTTCCCCCGCCATGCATGCCCTGAGGCGGTTCTCCCAGGCCGGAATCAGTATGGATTCTCCCACCTGGCGGATGCTGCCGGAGTGATAGATAGCCACCTTCAGGATCGGCCTGTCCTCCGCCAGCACATCCTTCACCACCCGGTACGCATTGTGATAGCCGTTTGCGATCAGGGAAATGAATTTGGGGTTTTTCGTCTCCAGAAGGCTCTCCCCGGGCGTGGAAACAATGATCTCGCAGCCGGGAATCTGCCGCAGTTGGCCGACCAGCTCCTCCACATAGTCCCGGCGCATTTCCGTCAGGGCGATATCCCGGCCCTGATAGCGGATGTGGGCTCCGTTTTCCGCAATATAAAGGACTTGCTCTTCCACCTCTTCCATTAAATTCGCAATGCTGTTGTACTGCCGCCCGCTGGCGCAGGCGAAGATCACGCCGCTGCCCGTCAGCCGCCTGATCTCTTCCAGGATCTCCGGATAGACCTCGGAGGTAGAATCCTCGATCAGCGTCCCATCGATATCCGTTACGATCAATTTGATCATTCCATATACCAGCCTTTCATCCGTCGTAGGTTGTCAAATGAGGGAAAGCAGCTGCATCGGCTCTGCGATCAGCGCGTCCGCGCGGTGGGCGAGAAGCTCTTCCTTCTCCCGAAACCCCCAGAGTACGCCTATCGTCCTCAGCCCGGCCGCCGTCCCCGTATCCATATCCACGCCGCTGTCCCCCACATACAGCGTTTCCTCCCGTTTGAGAGAGAGTTTTTCCAAAATCCGCCAGACGCCGTCGGGCGCGGGCTTTCGGGGCAGCCCCTCTTCCTGTCCCTGCACGGCGTCAAAGGCGTATCCCGGGAAAAGATCCGCCAGCACCTTTTGCGTATTGGGATGGGGCTTGTTGCTGCACACAGCCGTCAAAATTCCTCTCTCCCGCAGCTTTTTGAGCAGTTCTAAAATGCCGGCGTAGGGGACGACCCGATACATACAGTCCTTTTCAAAATACCGCATATAGCGGTCATATACCGTTTCCAGATGGACGGGAGCCGTCCAAAAGCCGTCGCTGTCCGGAAAGGGAAGCCGCCCTGCGCCCTCTGCATCCCCTGCCGCCCGAAGCGCTCTGGCGACCTGCATTCTGGCGCCGTCTCCCACGAACCGTTTAAAACGCTTTGTCCCGATGGCCGCAAAGCCGAAATCCGAAAGCGCCCTGTTCGTGCAGTAGGCGATGGATTCCAGCGTATCCGCCAGCGTGCCGTCCAGATCAAATATCACCCCTCTGATCACAGGATCCTCCTTTGGTGAAGCTCCTGGTACAGCCTGCCCACGGGCAGCCCCACCACGTTATTGTAATCGCCCAAAATCCCCCTGATATGCGCGGCGCACTTCCCCTGTATGCCATAGGACCCGGCCTTGTCCATGGGTTCCCCCGTGGCCACATACGCCCGGATCTCCTCTTCCTGCATAGGAAAAAACTCCACCTGGGTACATTCAAAAAAGGAAAAGCGCCTTGGCTCTTTTTCCTGCCAGATCACCGTCACGCCGGTATACACCTGATGGCTGCGTCCCTGCAAAAGGCGGAGCATCCCCATCGCATCCTCTTCGTCCTTCGGTTTGCCTAAAACGACTCCGTCGCAGGCCACCAAAGTATCCGCCCCGATCACCAGAAGAGGGCGTCCGTCCTGCGCTGCCAGCCTCTCATAGACCTCCTGGGCTTTTTGTTCCGACAAAGACAGCACCGTCTCCTGAGGAGCGCTCCCCGCCCTCTCTTCCCCCCCATGGCTGGGGCATACCTCATAGTCCAGCCCGATCTGTTTTAACAGCTCCCGTCTCCTGGGCGAAGCGGAAGCCAGTACGATCCTGTATCCTTCCATCTCTATCCTTCCACATGGGCCCCGGGCGTAAACAGCCGGGTATCCTTCCCCTGTCCCCTGGCCCCGTTGGCTGCCACAGCCTCCCGGCAAAAGGCTTCCTGCGCGCAGTAGGCCTCCTTGCCCCGGCGATCCACCTTTTCATAAGTGCCGTCCGGCTGCAGCACATGGGCTTTCTGATTGTCTTTCAGTTGTCCCTCCAGGATATGCTTCAGCTTTTCCTGCAGCCGTGGATCCTCCACCGGGAACAGGATCTCCACCCGGCGTTCCAGATTCCTGGGCATCCAGTCGGCGCTGCTGCAGTAATATTCCGGCCTGCCGTTGTTTTCAAAGAAAAAGATGCGGGCATGCTCCAGAAAATTGCCGACGATGGAACGCACCGTGATGTTTTCGCTAACGCCCGGTATCCCCACCTTCAGACAGCAGATGCCCCGGACGATCAGTTCGATCTTCACGCCCGCCTGGCTGGCCTGATAAAGGGCCTCGATCACGTCCCGGTCGCAGAGGGAATTCATTTTGGCGATGATATGTCCCCCTCTTCCCTCCTGGGCATTCTTCCTTTCCCTGCCGATCAGATATAGGAAACGGTCCTTCAGCCAGAGGGGCGCCAGGCTCAGCCGGTTCCAGGATCGGGGTTCGGAATAGCCGGACAGCATGTTGAACACGGCGGTGGCGTCCTCCCCGATCGCTTCATTGGCCGTCATCAGCCCGATATCGGTATACAGCTTTGCGGTGGCGTCGTTATAGTTTCCCGTCCCCAGATGCACATAACGACGGATGCCGTCCTCTTCCCGGCGCACCACCAGCGTGATCTTGCTGTGGGTCTTTAAACCCACCAGTCCGTAGATCACATGGCAACCCGCCTGCTCCAGCTTCCTCGCCCATACGATATTGTTTTCCTCGTCGAAGCGGGCTTTCAGCTCCACCAGGACGGAAACCTGCTTTCCATTGTCCGCCGCCTGCGCCAAAGCCGCCACGATAGGCGAATTGCCGCTGACACGGTACAGCGTCTGCTTGATCGCCAGCACATCGGGATCCTTGCTTGCCTGACGGATGAAATCCACCACCGGCTCAAAGGTCTGATAAGGATGATGCAGCAGGATATCCCCCCGCCGGATCTTGTCAAAAACGGAACCTTCCCCGGCAAATTCCGGCACAGGCTGCGGCGTGTAGGCCGGCGTTTTTAAGGCCTCAAAGCCCTCCAGCCCGTAAACCTTCATCAGAAAAGTCAGATCCAGCGGCCCTTCCGCAAAAAAGATGCCGTCTTCCTCTACCCCCAGTTCCTTGCGCAGCAGCTTCACCAGCCGCTTGTCCGCACCATCTTCCAGTTCCAGGCGTATCGTCCGCCCCCAGGTCCTTTTCTTGATCTGTTTTTCGATCTCCTTGAGCAGATCCTCCGCTTCGTCCTCATCAATGGAAAGGTCGGCGTTGCGGGTAATGCGGAAAGGATGGGCGCAAAGCACGTCATAATTTAAAAACAGCCGGCTGATATTGCGCTCGATGATCTCTTCCAGCAGGATGAAAACGGCTCCCTCCTGCCCTTTTGCCTTATCTGCGGGGATCTGCACCACCCGGGGCAGGACGGAAGGAACCTGGACGGTGGCGAAATCCAGTTCTTCTTTGCCTTTTTTACCGCTTTTCCTGTCTTTTTTTGCCAATAATGCTCCAATATTTAAAGAGCGGTTACGGATCAGGGGGAAAGGCCGGGAAGAATCCACCGCCATGGGCGTCAACACCGGATAGACGTTCTCCATAAAATAGTCGTCCACATATCTCCCCTGTTCCGGCGTCAGATCCTCATGATGCTCCGTAAAGGAAAGCCCGTTGGCTTTCAGTTGCGGCAAAAGCATCCGGTTATAGGTGGAATACTGCAGCGCCACAAACTCATGCAGGGGCTTGATGAGCGAAGAAAGCTGCTCCTTCGGCGTAAGCCCCGCGATATCCTTTCCCGTGTATTTGGCGTTCACCATATCCGTCAGGGAACCGATGCGCACCATGAAAAATTCGTCCAGATTGGATGCCGAGATGCTTAAAAATTTCAACCGTTCAAAGAGAGGGATCTGTTTATCCCGGCTCTCTAAAAGCACCCTTTTATTGAATAAAAGCCAGCTCTGCTCCCGGTTCGTGTATAAAGCGGGATCTAGAAATCCTTTATTTTCCGCCATGATCGATTTTCTCCATCCAGATTTTACCAATTCCTGCGATCCCGCCTTAAAGGAGCCGTTTCTGCCGGATCACGGGACGCACGCTGTATACCTCTTCAAAGAAATCCGCACGGCGGGAAAACAGCCCTTTTTCCAGCGTGATATCCTCCACCGTGTCTACCGATAGGATCAGTTGATCCTCTTTCAGAGAGGCCTTTACGTCCTTGCATTTCTGCTTGTGGCTGCGGTCCAGGGCATTGGAGATCTGCAGGATCGCCGTCAGCTTTGCAATGGTCAGAAATTCTTCCTGCTCCATGCTGCCGCCCTCCGCCCGCTCCATTTCGTAATCAAATTCCATATGGTTATATTTGACCACATTGGCTACGATCTCCCGCTCCCGGTGGGAAAGGCCGATGATCTCCGTAGCCATGATGATAGCGTAGGAACATTCCGCCAGGTTCATCATGCTGATATATTTCCCGCAGTCATGCAGAAGCGTGGCAATCCGCAGAAGAAGGCGTTCCCGCTTGCCCAGCCCGTGGATCTTTTTGGTGCTGTCGAAAATGGTCAGGGCGATCTGCTCCAGCGTCTCCGCCCGCCGTTTGCTGCCCATGTACCGTTTGCTGATCCCCCAGGCGCAGGTGATGATATCCTGTTCAAAGTCGTGAACCGGCGTGATCAGCCGCCGCTTTTCCGCATATTCATAGGCGATACCGTCGCAAAGCGTCACCCCCGGCGCCCAGATGAACTTGGCGCTACTCTGGACCGCCATCTGTCTGACGATCGCAGAAGAGATCCGAAGCAGCGCCACGTTTTCCTCCGGCAGATCGAACCGCCGGGCGATCTCCTCTTCCGTATGCCCGTTGACAAAATCCAGAAAGGAAAAAAAGGAAGCGCTGTCGATATAACCGCCGTCCGGAGACTCCGAAAGCTTCCGGCGGATCAGGGCGGAAATATAATCGTCCACCACGATGATATTCTCGATGGCGCGATCCTTTAAATACATCTTTTTAAACACGGAAAACTGGGTGGAAAGCATTTCCTCCAGAAGCTCCGGATGGCGGGAAGGGCGGACGTTGAGGCGGTGGAGCTTTTCCTGCAGCCGCAGCACCCCCAGCCTCAAGTTGCAGGTAGCGGACAGCTTATCCTTGTCAAACAGGGAACACTGAATGCTGCCACCTCCGATATCCAGGACTACCGTCCCCTTTTCAATGATCTTTCCAAACCCCTGCCCCCGGGAAGCGATGGACTTGTAATCCAGGAAACGCTGTTCGGAATTGCTTAGGACTTCTATCTTTATCCCCGACCGCTGGGCGATCTGATCCAGCACCAGGTCCGTATTCCTGATCTCCCGGATGGCGCTGGTCCCATAGGCCTTGTAATCGTCCACGCGGTAGGATTTCAGGACGGACATGAATTCCCGCAACACCTCGCAGAGTTCCTCCAGCTTATCATGGCCGAGCTTCCCCGTCGCGTAGGTATCGCTGCCCAGATCCAGCCGGTTGCTTACGCAGTCCACTTCCCGGATGCCCGTGGTTTTAGATATCGTAAAGATTTTGACCGTCTGTTCATAAGAACCCACATCGATAGCCGCAAAAGTTTTCATCCGACCCCATCCTCTTTTCCTTTTCTTTTACCGCCCCATCAGAAAATCGATAAACTGCTGCGCCGTGCGCCCGGACAGGCCGCCGTGGGAAAGCTCCCACTGGTTCGCCTGCAAAAACAGCTCCTCTGCCGGGATGTCCAGCCCGCTGCGCCGCGCCAGCCCCTCCACGATCTCGTTGAACTGCCGCTTATCCGGCGAGCCGAAATAAATGGTAACGCCAAAGCGCGAAGATAAGGACAGCTTTTCCTGTACCGTATCCCGGGTATGCAGCTCCTCGTCCCGCTCTTCTTTGTCCCTGAAACTCTCCCGTACCAGATGTCTGCGGTTGGAGGTGGCGTAGATCAGCACATTGCCGGGCCGTCTCTCCAGCCCGCCTTCGATGACCGCTTTCAAATATTTATATTCCACCTCGAACTCTTCAAAGCTCAGATCGTCCATATAGATGATGAATTTGTAATTGCGGTTCTTGATCTGGGCCACCACGTCGTTGAGATACTGGAACTGATGCTTATATACCTCGATGACCCGCAGCCCCCTGTCATAATATTCGTTGGCGATGGCCTTGATACAGGAGGATTTTCCCGTGCCCGCGTCCCCGAACAGGAGGCAGTTATTCGCCCTCTTCCCGCTCACAAAGGCTTCCGTATTCTCCACCAGCTTCTGCTTCTGGATCTCATAACCGATGAGGTCGGAAAGCTTCACATGGGCGATATTTAAGATCGGCTCGATGCACACGCCCTCCGGCCCCGGCGCAAGCCGAAACGCTTTGTGCAGGCCGAATTTCCCAACGCCGTATTCCCGGTAAAACGCCGTCAGCGTCTCCTTCATTTCTTCCGGCGTGCGATCTTTGCTGAATTTTTCCGCCAGCGCGCAGATCCTGTCCTTGATGCGGGTATTGTAAACCGCGCTCTCCTGCCTGTTGCCCTCGTAATCCAGCACGAGATCAAAATCCCCGACGCAAAGCTGCCCTGCCAGATCGGAAAAATCATAGTCGTAAAATGCCTTGAAAACGGCGATATCGTGCAGCACGGCCCGGTTGACGCTTCCCTCGACGTGTCCCCGCATTTCGCAGGCGCGGCTATAGCTGTTTTCATTGTTGACCAGAAGGTGGGCCAGATAACAGTGCCAGAGGTTCCCGTAAAAGCCGTATCTGCCGGCCATTTCCAGAAGCCTGTGCATACAACTGTATAAAACCGCCGCTTTCTCCTCCCGGCAGGGCTCTTCATCCCGATAATGCTCCATGAGCCAGACCATATCCTTTAAAAGGGCGCCGTCTTTAAAATTTTGATAGATGATCAATGTTTTTTCTCTCATCCCGGATTCCTCAGTAATTTCCCAGCACGCGCAGGTTGGACGCCTCTTCCCGCAGTCCCCGCAGCGCGTTTTTCACCGCGACGTCGGCCAGATTGCCCTCAAAATCCACAAAGAACCGGTATTCCCAGGCCCTTCCCTCGATAGGGCGGCTCTCGATCTTGGTCATGCTCAGGTTGTTATAAATGATATGCGAAAGCATATGGTAGAGGCTGCCGCTCTCATGGCGTACCTCGAAACAGATGCTCACCTTTTTCGCATCCCTGCAAAAGATCTTCTGGTTGGTCACGACGATAAAGCGCGTGGAATTGGAGGAAACGTTGTTCACCGGTTTCTCCAGGACTTCCAGTCCATAAACCTGCCCCGCGTATTCGCTGGCGATCGCCGCCTGATCCCGCCTGCCGTCCCGCGCCACCTTGCGGGCCGCAAAAGCGTTGTTGGGCATGGAGATCTGCTGCCAGGAATGGGCGCTTAAATACCGGGAACTCTGCATCAGGGACTGGGGGTGCGAATATACCGTCGTAATCTCCGACAGTTTCGTACCGGGCAGGCCCAGCAGACAGTGTTCGATCCGGATGATCTGCTCCCCCACGATATAATGTTCAAATTCCACCAACAGATCGTAGATCTCGCTCACAACGCCCGCCGTGGAATTTTCGATGGGAAGCACCGCAAAATCCGCCCTGCCCTCGTCGATGGCGCTCATGGCGTCCCGAAAGGTATCTACATGGATGCTGTCGATCTTTTCCCCGAAAAAACGGACCATGGCCGCCTGGGAATAGGCCCCTTCCGCCCCCTGGAACACGACCCGCACCTTCCCAGTATCCAGCGCGTCCACGGGAAGGAAAGGAGGCCGTCCCCTCTGCCCGTTCTCGGAAAGCATCTGATACTGCAGTTTCCGGCTCATGGCCATGATCTGCTCATATAATTCCACGATCCCGTGGCGGTTGAAATCGTTATGGGCCATGGCCCGCACGCCCGCCAGCTTCGCCTCTTCCCGGGATTTGTCAAATACCTTTTTCCCATTTTCTATTTTATATTCCGCCACCTGCCTGCTGACGTCCATCCGTTCTTCATACAGGCTGACGATCTGTTTATCGATGTCGTCGATCCGTTCCCGGAGCTGCCCAAGATCCATTCCCGTCCTGTCCCCTTTTCCCTTTATTCTTCCGTATGGATACAAATATATTAAAATATCATAACACACAATGAATAAAAAAAGAAGTTATATTCATACTAATTTCCATGAAAAATAATCATGGCTTTCAAAATTTCATCCGCTGCGGCGTCATCGGCTGGTGCATGGAGATCCTGGTGACCGCTTTCGAGTCTTTTCGCAGAAGGGAGCCGGGGCTGGTAGGCCACACTTCCCTGTTCATGTTCCCCATCTACGGCGCCGCCTGCCTGCTGCGCCCCTTATGCTTACTGCTTTCCGGCCTGCACTGGATCGTGCGGGGGCTGATCTATATGGGCTGCATCTTCGGCGCCGAATACGCCAGCGGCCGCTTTCTGAAAAAAAAGGGCCAGTGCCCCTGGGGTTATGACCATGCCGGCTGGAACATAGACGGCGTGGTGCGCCTGGATTACGCCCCCGCCTGGTTTCTGGTGGGGCTTTTGTTTGAGCGCGTCCTTCTGGGCAATAAAGGCGGCAACAATTTTCAAAAAGGGGGTTGACATTTTTTCCGGCTTCCGTTAGAATTACAGTTGTCGCGCAGGAATGGCGGAATTGGCAGACGCGTACGGTTCAGGTCCGTATGGTAGCAATACCATGAGAGTTCAAGTCTCTTTTCCTGCACTGTCAGGGCACTTTGTGAAAACAGAGTGCCTTTTTTCATAGGGCGGAGGCTTGGACATGAAAGAAGAAAAACAGACTTATATTGAACTGCTGCGGGTGGCCGCGATCTTTTTCGTCGTCTTCAACCATACACGAAATTTTGGATACACGCTTTACATGGAAGTTTCCGGCGGATCTGCCTACTGGGGTTCCCTCAGCCTCTCCATTCTGTGCAAAATCGCGGTTCCGGTCTTTTTCATGATTTCAGGCGGCCTGCTGCTTGGCCGTCAGGAATCCCTGAAAGAATTGTTCCGGCGACGGATTCTGCGCTACGTCGCTGTGATCCTTCTCTTTACCTTCCTGCAATATCTACGGATCGTCAGGGTACATCCGGAACGCGGCTTTCATCCTGGTGAATGGCTACGCTATTGTTTTACCGGAGATATCATAGAACCCTACTGGTTTTTATACGCTTATCTTTCCTTCCTGCTTTTACTTCCTTTCCTGCGGCATCTGGCCGCCGTTATGAAGGGACGCGAATATCTGTACCTATTAGGGCTTAAAGCGTTTTCCACCATTATAGGATTTTTTTCCTTTTATACAGGGATTTCTTCCGGCCTTACTTTTCCTTTTCTGGCAGACCTCATCTTCTATCCGCTGATCGGCTATTATTTCATGATGAAAATTGATCCGGCGTCGCGTTCTCTGCTTCGGCCTGTCTTACTTATGACAGGGCTTCTGGCCTGTCTGCTTTCGGCAGTGATACAGGCTCATTTCTACTTGAGAAGCGGAAAGACAGGCCTGGAAGGATTTTGCAGTCTGTATGTCTGGATCCTGGCGTCTTTAGTAGTCTTGTTGGCACGGCAAATCCGAATCAAAAGCGCCCGGATCAGGCAAATCCTTTGCGCTATGGGCAACTGCGTCTTCGGCGTCTATCTGATCGAGGACGTGGCCCGCAATCAGGTGGAACGCTTCATGCCCGCTATGATCCTTCACTGTGGTGCCTTTTTTGCCGCCATTCTGTTTACTGCGCTCAGCGTCCTTATCTCCATGGCAGCGATCCTTCTCGTCAGGAAAGTCCCTTTCATCCGAAACCTTATCGGCTAAGCTCCTGCCGGATGGCCTCCCCGGTCACGCTGCCGTAGATCTCAAACAGCATCTTCAAAAACCCCCGGAGCTTTTTGCGCATATCAGGGTCGAGGCTGCGCATATATTTCATACAGCTTTTCATGTTTTCCTTCCAGTCCGCCGCAAATTCCGTCAGCGTCGTGGCGCCCGTCCCCTCCAGCATTTCAAACAGGGAGTCGACCATCAGCTCCCTCTCGTCTTCCGACAGGGCGAAGATCCACTGGTTCAGCACCTCGTCCATGCGGCGCCGCTTGGCCTCGATCTCCCGGGCCTTTACCAGAGCGCCGTCCCCCACCTGCCAGGTATAACAGTCATGCTGCTGGACGCCGAAGGCGGTGCTTTTGACCACCTCATAATCCTCATAGTTCTGCAGCATCATTCCCACCAGGGACGAAACCGGCAGGATCCGGCGCACCCGTCCCCGGATGCCGGCGTAAGCCTTTTCCGGCAGCATTTCCGGCAGAAAACCGGGGCCGTCCAGACTGTAGACCTCTGCGATCCGCTCCTTTATCTCAGGCTCCGCCATGGCCGAACCATAGATGGCCAGATTGCCTCCCTTGGAATGGCCGCAGACCAGGAAATCACCGTCCAGAAGGGTGCCGGCGCGGTTTAAGTACGCGACGCTCTGCTGCTGCGCCGGCACATGGTGTTTGAAGGCCATGTTAAAATCCTCTTTCCAGCCTACGATCGTCCCGTCCGTTCCGCGAAAGGCCACCACGGGCTTCGCCCCCTCCGGGAAAAAGGTGATCGCGCCAAACTGCATCTCTTTGCCCACGTCCAGAAGGGACTGATACCCGCTGCAGCGCATATTGCAAAAACGCCGTCCCAGCAGCAGAAGCTTCCACAGTTCCCGGTTCTGCCGTTCATAGGTCTTAAAGTAAAAGACCCGATCCGGATCCATGGCTTCGTCGATCTCCGGCAGCGACACCGTTTCCCCTTTTTCCGACAGGGCGGGCACCACGCCGTCAAATCCCAGATAGGACATCTGGGCCAGGATCAGGGCGTCCACTTCGCAGAAGGGAAACTCCTCAAAAGTCCGGTCCCCGTATTCCTTCATATAATCAAACACATTCCCCATGGCCGTTTTCTCCGTTTTCTGTTTTCTTTTTGGCAACCTTTTACAGGCCGCCGAATTTACCCGGATAATCCGTTCCCGTGTCCGACGCGATCCGGGACGCATAGCGCCCGGGATCCTCCGCCATTTTCGTCATGGTATCAAAGGCGCAAAGCGCCATTTTGGCCCCGTTGTTTTGCAGCCCGTCCCTTTCCTGATCCATGGCCGCTTTGAAACGGTCGATCTGCCAGACCAGGATATCCGCCACCGTAACGCCCGAAATAGCCGTCCGGCACAGAAACGTCCCGTTTTCCATATAATAGATCCATTCGGCCAGAATGTCCCCATGGGACAACAGGCGCTCCCAGAAAGCGTCATAAAAGGCCTGATCCTTTCCGGCGCGCATACATAAGTCCGCCGCAAAACGCGCGGCGTTTTCCACCCGTTTTTGGTCCTCCTGCGTCATACCGTCCTCCGGTCTGCGTCCTTTCTCAGCCAAGCGCCGCCGCGTCGATCCGGTCCAGCTCCTCCCGGCTAAAGGGCGCGCTGTTTAACACCTGCAGGTTGTCCAGGATCTGCTGGGGCCTGGAGGCGCCGATCAGGACGCTGGTAACCACGCCATCCCGAAGCACCCATTTTAAGGCCATCTGGGCCAAGCTTTCGCCGCGCTCCACCGCGATCCCGTTTAACGTGCGGATGCGTTCCAGCTTTTCCTGAGTAAAATCCCCCTCCCGCAGAAAACGTCCGTCCGTCCGCACCCGGCTGTCCGCCGGGATCCCGTTTAAGTAGCGGTCCGTCAGCGTTCCCTGGGCCAGAGGGCTGAAGGAAATAATGCCCTTGCCCGCTTTTTCGGCCGCCGTTTTTAAGCCGTTCTTTTCAATGGTACGGTTAAAAATATCGTAACTGTTCTGATTGATGATAAACGGGCAGTTCAGATCCTCCAGGATCCGGCAGGCTCTTTCCATCGTCGGCCCGTCATAATTGGAAAGCCCTGCATACAGCGCCTTGCCGCTCTTCACCGCCTGGGCCAGCGCGCCCATCGTCTCTTCCAGAGGCGTATCCGGATCCATCCTGTGATGATAAAAAATGTCCACATAATCCAGCCCCAGCCGCTGCAGGCTCTGATCCAGGCTGGCCAGCAGATACTTCCTGCTGCCCCAGTCCCCGTAAGGACCCTCCCACATCTCATAGCCGGCCTTGGTGCTGACTAAAAGCTCGTCCCGATAGGCCCCGAGTTCTTCCCGCAGGATCTTGCCGAAATTGCGTTCCGCGCTGCCCGGCTCCGGCCCGTAGTTGTTGGCCAGATCAAAATGGGTGATCCCGTTATCAAAGGCGGTAAAGCACATCTGCTTCATATTCTCATAGGAGGAATGATCCCCGAAATTGTGCCACATCCCCAAAGACAGCTCCGGCAGCTTCAGCCCGCTGTTGCCGCAGCGATGATATTTCATTGTGCCGTACCTTTCCCAATTTGCCTGATACATAATGTTCTGTCCGTCCTTTCTCATTTTGTTTCCTGCCGTACTGTCCCGTATCACGCCCCCAGGCTGCCGGTCCCGTCCAGGGAAAGCATCTCGGCATAAGCCATGATAAACGGGCCGCTGCCCTTTCCCTCGTCGGGCAGATAATATTCCGTCAGCTCGTAATTGTTGGTATTATTGGCGCTGGCCTTCAGGTAAATATCCGTCAACGCCCCGTCTTTTAATTTTTCCCGGACCATGCCGGCAAAACCTTCCATAGCAGCCTCCCGATAGGAAGGATCCAGCCAGCCCTTGCGGACGCCCTTTAGGATCGTATAAACGAACATGGCCGTACCGCTGGTCTCCAGCCGGTTGGTCTGCGTCACGGGCCGGTCCGCCAGATTCGCCCAGAGACCGCTTTTTGACTGATAGGGCAGGATCCCGTCCACAAACACCTGCAGGGCCTTTCTGCGCTTTTCCAGATACGCTTCCGGCAGCACCTCCATCACATCCACCATGGCCATGCCGTACCAGCCCATGGCCCGGGACCAGTGATAGGGGCAGACATCCTCCCGGCTGTTGCAGGCGTGATAGTACATGCCATTGGGGGAAAGCATCGTGTCCGCCACCCAGTCAAGCCTCTCCTGCACCAGCGCCAATTGGGCGCTGTCCCCAACGGCGGCGGCATGATGGGCCAGGAAGGGCTGCAGCATATAGATGCCGTCCAGCCAGACCTTGTACTTGGGCGGCTGTCCGCCTGCCCAACTGTGCCAGTAATTATGGCCCAGGGCGGCCTCCGTATACTGCGTCGGCACGTTATCCCCTTTGGAATTGGAATGCGCAGGGTCAGTCAGATCCCGGTAGAGGTCCGCCGTGATCTCCCGGTAGGCCCCGGACTCTCCCGCCATCCGCTCCATCAGGGCCGCCGTCTTATAGCAGTCCGCGCCGTGATGGTCCACATACCCGGCCAGATTGCGGCTCAGAGCGCTTTTCCCGTCTTTTCCCGTCACGATCATGCTGTCCAGATAGGCCCGGACATAATCGTGATAGGCGCTGCCCTTCTTCGGATCGGCCTCATAAATGTCATAAAGCCCCTCCATGACCACGCCGTTATAATAACTCCAGTCGAACAGATAGGGCTTGGCCGACGGCGTGCGTTTTTCATTGTCCCAGGAGAAAAACTGTTTCTCGTCCGCCACGATCCTCTGCGGCACATTGTGCGCCGAATCCACGGTCAAAGCGTCTATATACGCCTTTGCCCTGCCCATGATCTCTTTGTAAGTGCCCCCGTCCATAAAATAACCTCCCTTTCCCTGTCAGGGCGCCCTGTCCGTCAAAGCGCCTGTTGTCTCATTATAACACAGTTTTTCCGGCGGCTCAATAGAAACGGCGGGCGCAGCGCACCGGGCAAGCGGCGGGCGCAGCGCACCGGGGACCTGCCGCAAAAAACTGCGCCGCCCGATCCCAATGATTTCCCTTGATTTTCCCGGAACATGATGCTAATATAGTTTCGCAAATCATGTGGCTGATTTTTTAAAGCAAAGGAGACATGACCATATGGCGATCATTTCAACCAACGATGCGGCGGAAAGCTATGAAAAGGCGTACCGTTTGGGAAAAAAGGAGGGCGAACCCATCGCCGTCCTGGACGACATTTTAAAAGAAAAGCATATTTCCAGCCCCCGGGAGATCCCGCTGGGGCTGGTTCAGATCCCCATGAGCCAGATCGCGGGCACCAAATCCGAGGGACGCAGCGCCGCCATGAGCAAAAGCTTTTACCCGCTGCTGGATTCCAAAAGCGAATTTGCTTCCAAGTGGATCTCCCTGTGCCGCGCCCACTTAAGCGAAGGGATCCGGGACCCGATCAAGGCCTACGAATTTATGAACCGGTTTTATGTGCAGGAGGGCAACAAGCGCGTCAGTGTGCTGAAATATTTTGACGCCGTTTCCGTCCCCGGCTATGTGACCCGGATCGTCCCGCCCTGGTCGGAGGATAAGGAGGTGCGGATCTATTACGCTTTCATGGACTTTTACCGCCTGTCCTCCATCAACTATATCTGGTTTTCCAAAGAGGAAAGCTTTTCCAAGCTGCAGCAGTTGGTGGGCAAGCGCCCCGACGAGCTCTGGACAAAAGACGACCAGATGGACTTCAATTCCATCTATACCCGTTTCTGCGCGGAATACGACAATATCGTGGGCAAAAAGCTGTCCATCACCCCCGGGGACGCCTTCCTGTTTTTCATCGGCATTTACGGCTACCGTTCCCTGAACGATATGACGACCTCGGAATTGAAGGAAAAGCTGGCCAAGGCCCAGGAGGAATTTTACCTTCTGATGTCCGACGATTCCCTGCAGCTGCAGATGGAGCCGGAGGAAAACGGCCGGAAAAAGAACCTTCTGGCCCGTCTGATCCCGGTGAGTACGCCCCGGATAAAAGTGGCCTTTTTGCAGGAGCGTTCTGCCGAGACTTCCACCTGGGCCTACGCCCATGAACTGGGACGGATGCATCTGGAAGAAACTTTTTCTGACCAGGTCAGCACGGCCAGCTACGAAAACGTGACGCCCGACAACGCGGACGAGATCCTGCAAAAAGCGATCGAAGACGGCAACAACCTGATCTTTACCACCTCTCCCCCGCTTTTAAAGGCAAGCTTAAAAGCGGCCATCGAACATTCGGAGGTAAAGATCCTGAACTGTTCGCTGAACACCTCCCATCGCCACATCCGCACCTACTATGCGCGCATGTATGAGGCGAAGTTTCTGATGGGCGCCATCGCCGGCGCCATTTCCGAAAACGGAAAGATCGGTTACATAGCGGACTATCCAATCTTCGGCATGACCGCCAGCATCAACGCCTTCGCGCTGGGCGCCAAAATGGTGAACCCGCGGGCCAGGGTCTATCTGGAATGGTCCACCTTAAAAGGCCACGATCCCTACGAAACGCTGCGGCAAAAGGGCGTTACCGTCATTTCCGGCCTGGATATGGCCCTGCCCGGACAGTCCCGGCAGTTTGGCCTCTATGAAACCACCGGCGACATGCCCCGCAGCCTGGCCATGCCCGTATGGCACTGGGGGAAATTTTACGAGCAGATGATCCGCAATATTATGGATGGTTCCTGGAAGTATGACGACGCCTCCGATGAAACCAAGGGGCTGAATTACTGGTGGGGCATGTCCGCGGGCATCGTGGACGTGATCTGCTCCCATCATCTGCCCATCGGTACGATCCGCCTGATCGATATGCTCCGCTCCACCATCTGCCAGGATGATTTTAATCCCTTTTCCGGGGTACTCTATTCGCAGGAGGGCATCGTGCAGACGGATCCCGACAGGGCCTTAAGTCCGGAGGAGATCATTGAAATGGACTGGCTGGCGGAAAACGTGGAGGGCAAGATCCCCGATCCGCAGGAGCTGGTGGAAAGCGCGAAGCCCGTGGTCGACGTACAGGGGCTGGAGACTGCCGGGGCCGCCCCTCATGAGGTGGGGATCGACTAAAGACAGGACGGCAATGGGATGGAGAACTTTGGCCTATGAAGATCTTGGCGATCGGAGATGAGGAATCCAAATTATACTGGGACTATTATGAGCCGGGCATGTTTGACGATATCGACCTGATCCTCTCTTCCGGGGATCTGGATCCTCGCTATCTTTCCTTTTTGGCCACCTTCGCCCATGCGCCGGTACTCTACGTCCATGGCAACCACGACGACAAGTACGAGAAAATACCGCCGGACGGCTGCATCTGCATCGAAGATCAGATCTATGTCCACAACGGCATCCGCATCCTGGGGCTGGGCGGTTCCATGCGCTACCACCCCGGCGTCCATCAATACACGGAACGGGAAATGGCGCGGCGCGTCCGGCGGCTGCGGCTCAAGCTGTTCTTTTCCGGCGGCTTTGATATCCTGTTGGCCCACGCCCCCGCTTTCCAGCTCAACGACGGGCGCGACCTGCCCCATCAGGGATTTCAGGTGTTCCGCACCCTGATGGAGAAGTACCGTCCCCGTTTTTTCATCCACGGGCATGTGCATATGTCCTACGGGCGGCAGCACAAGCGCTATGACAAATACGAAGACACGCATATCATCAACGCCTACGAAAAATGTATTTTTGAATACGAGGATGAAAACTTAAAAGAGCATGTCCGTTAAAATCTTTTAAAAAAGCAAAAACAAATGTATAAAACTGGAAAAGGAGGGGGATCCTTATGATAGTCAAGGAAACCCCTCCTTTGATGATACGGATGATGAGATAATATTTATCCTCCCCTTGAAAAGCGCCCGGAGGCCACGCGCCCCGGGCGTTTTTTTTTGACTAAAAGCCGTCTCCTACCTCTCTTCTTCCCCCAGCCGGCGCATTTCCGTATAGGCCAGCAGCAGAGGCCCCACGCCCTTGGCGTCGTCCTCCACGATGGGTTCGGACATATAATAGGCAAAGCTGCCGTCCCGGCGTAGGTTGTTTGCCGGCCCAAGGCCCGCCACCAGGCAGATCCCGCCCAGGCTCAGATGGCCGTCTTTTTCCTTCAGATAGCGGTCGCAGATACCCTGAAACGCTTTCAGGCCGGGCTGGCGGTAGCCCTGGGGCAAAAATCCCAGCCGCACGCCCTTCAACAGGGAATAGGCCATGATCGCGCTGCCGCTGGTTTCCAGATAGTTGGGCTTCTGCCCGCCCAGGGCCGGCAGCTGATACCACATACCGCTCTCATCCTGGAAGCGCAGCATGGAATCGACCAGATCCACAAAAACCTGCTTCAGCCGCTCATACTCTGCCGCCCATTCCGTGCCCGGCTCGCACTTGCTTAAAGTATCCAGAAGCGCCATGGAATACCAGCCCAGCGCCCGCAGCCAGAAATTCTGGGAAAGCCCGGTCTGCCTGTCGCACCAAAAGACTGTCCGGGAGGCATCGTAGCCGTGATAATACAGGCCGGTCTTTTCATCCCGCATATGGGTTACGACATTCTCAAACTGGCGGAAAATATCCCCGTAGTTTTTCTTATCGTGAAACTTCGTCTCATATTCCATATAAAAGGGCTGTCCCATATACATGCCGTCCAGCCACACCTGATCGGGATAGATCTTTTTGTGCCAGAAATTCCCCTCTTTGGTCCTGGGCTGCGTCTGCACCTGGCTGTAGATCAGGTCGATCGCCCTGCGGTACTTTTCCCGGCCGTTTAACTCATAAAGGGAAAACAGCGTCTTGCCGGCGTTTACATTGTCGATATTGTACTCCTCCACCGAATAGCCGACGATGGAGCCGTCCTCCCGCACCCGATGGTCGATAAACGCGTCCGCGAAATCATAGTATTTCGTTTCCCCCGTCGCGGCAAAGATCTCCAACAGCGCCAAAATCATACAGCCGTCGATGTAATTCCACCCGGCGGCCTTTCCTTCCCGCGCCTTTTCGATGTTCCAGGCCGGGATGTCCAGCGTACTCTTCTCGATCAGTTCGTCGATATACTTCTCAAAGATCTCCATTTTCATACCCCAAAGACCTCCTCCTCGTTTACTGCTTTTATTATAAAGGACGGGCCGAAAATACGCAATCCCATGTTTGCCGCCGCGTCATAAGTTCCTATTTGACAAAACCCCCGATAACGGATATCCTAAAGGAAAAGACGCAGCTTTCCCGATAGGAAAGCAAGGAGATCCCTATGCAAAAGAAAACCCCCAAACAGATCGCGGCCCTACTTTGCGCGGCGCTCCTGATCCTGCTCTATCTTGTGACCCTTTTAAGCGCTATCATCGGATTTCCAGGTTGGCAGCGCCTGTTTGGCGCCTGCCTGATCGGCACCGTAGCGCTGCCGATCCTGCTGTGGATCTATATCCGGATCTACGCCCGGATCCAGGAACAGAAAAAAGAAAAGCCGGACAGCGCGGACGAAAGCTGAACCGTGTTTTTGTTCAGCAAACGCCCAGCTTCTCCAGCTCTTTTTCCGCCTGTTGACGGTCCTGAAACCGAATGGCCCAAATACCCTCCCGCCGCGCCGCGTCTACGTTTGCCTGGGTATCGTCCAGAAAAACGCATTCCTCCGGCTTTAGTCGGTAGCGTTTTAGCAGCAGCCGGTAGATCTCCGGCATCGGCTTGACCAGCTTTTCCTGAAAAGACAGGATCCCCCCGTCCGTATAGGGCAGAAAATCCAGGGCGTGCCAGCTTTCCTTCAACGCCTTATCCGAAAAATTGGACAGTACCAACACCTGATAGCCCCTGTCCTTCCACTTCCGAACCCATTCGATCGCGTAATCGTAACGGGTGATCAGCGGCGTAAAAGAAGCCAGCACCCTTCTGATATCTTTCTCCAGGGCAGGATCGTTCTCGATGAACAACCGCAGGATCTCTTCGTCTCCCAGGATGCCCCTGTCGTATTCCTGCCAGTCTTCGCTTTTCACCGTGGCGCGCGCCAGCCGTTCCACCATCTCTTCGTCATAGCCAAAGCTCTGAAACACCGCATACCAGTCGAAACCGGCCAGCACATTCCCAATATCGAAGATTATCGTCCCGATCATACTGCCTCCCAGGAAATGCCGGTGCAGGCTCTCTCAGGCCAGACTGCTCTGCCTGTAGATAATGTCCTCTCTCCCGGGACCGTTGGAAACCATGGTCACAGGATAGCCGATCTGCGCCTCAATGAACTCAATATACTTCCGGCAGTTCTCCGGCAGCTCTGCATAGCTGCGGATGCCGCGGATGTCACACTTCCAGCCCGGCAGCACCGTCAGCACAGGCTTTGCCCTTTCCAGCTTCCAGGTCACGGGAAACTCCGTCGTCACTTCCCCATCGATCTCATAGCCTGTGCAGACCGGGATCTCATCCAGATATCCCAGCACATCCAGCACGGTCAGCGCCACATCCGTGGCCCCCTGGAGCCGGCAGCCGTATTTGGAAGCCACGCAGTCGTACCAGCCCATCCGTCTGGGCCGTCCGGTGGTGGCGCCGTACTCGCCGCCGTCGCCGCCGCGCCGCCTCAGTTCGTCCGCTTCCTCTCCGAAGATCTCGGATACGAAAGCGCCGGCGCCCACCGCAGAGGAATAGGCCTTGGTGTGACCGCGATGATCTTTTTGATCTCATAGGGCGGCAGGCCTGCGCCGATCGCCCCGTAAGCCGCCAGCGTGGAGGAGGAAGTCACCATCGGGTAGATTCCGTGATCCGGATCCTTCATGGTGCCAAGCTGGCCTTCCAGCAGAATGTTTTTCCCTGCCCGGAGGGCCTCATCCAGAAAAGCGGATACGTTGCCCACATAAGGGGCCACCATATCCCGGTACTCATGCAGCGTCTCCAGCAGTTGTTCCGGATCGATCGGATCCTTATGGTACAGGTGTTCAAACAGCACGTTTTTCAGCTCGCAGACCCGGAGGACCTTTTCCCGGAGCAGTCCCTCGTCGAAAAGTTCGCTGACCTGGAACCCGATCTTGGCGAATTTATCCGAATAGAACGGGGCGATACCGGATTTGGTAGACCCGAAGGACTTGCCCGCCAGCCGCGCTTCCTCATAGGTATCCAGCAGGATATGATACGGCATGACAAGCAGCGCCCGCTCCGAGATCATGATGTGGGGGGCCGGCACCCTGCGATCCGTCAGTTCCTTTATCTCCTGAAAAAGCCGGGGCACGTTCAGCGCCACGCCGTTGCCGATGACGTTCGTCACATGCTCGTAAAACACGCCGGACGGCAGCGTATGCAGCGCGAACTTTCCGTAATTGTTCACGATGGTATGGCCGGCATTGGCGCCGCCCTGAAACCGGATCACAATATCGGCTTCCTGCGCCAGCATATCGGTGATCTTGCCCTTGCCCTCGTCACCCCAGTTGGCTCCGACTACTGCTTTTACCATAACTTTTTCTCCTTTGCTGCAGTATAGCCCTGCTCTTGATAAGGAGCGCCCCCTGGACGCCCACCTATCAGTATACCAAAAAAATGCAATAAGTAAAGCCTGGAATTCGCCGTCAGACGTTGATCTGGGCCTTTTCCCCCAGCACCTGCCGGTTTTGATCCAGCACCGGCCGGATCACTTTCTCCAGGAAACGCTCTACCTGATGGACGCAGCAGCCCACATAGCGGGACGGCTCCATCGTCTCCTGCAGCGCTGCCTCGTCCAGCTTGAACATCTCATCCTGGGCGATCATGGACAGCAGTTCATTGTCCTTGCCCTCCGCTTTCACACGCCGGCCGGCCTCCATGGACAATTCCCGGATCCGCTCGTGCAGCTCCTGCCGGTCGCCGCCCGCCTTGACCGCGTCCATCATGATATTCTCCGTAGCCATGAAGGGCAGTTCGCTGCAGAGCCGCTTCTCGATGACCTTCGGATAGACGACCAGACCGTCCACCACGTTCATGCAAAGATCCAGGATCCCGTCCACCGCCAGGAAACCCTCCGCGATGGAAAGGCGCTTATTGGCGGAATCGTCCAGCGTCCGCTCAAACCACTGGGTCGCGGAGGTGATCGCGGGATTTAAAGCGTCCACGATCACATAGCGGGACAGAGAGGCGATGCGCTCGGAGCGCATGGGATTGCGCTTATAGGCCATGGCGGAAGAACCGATCTGGTTTTTCTCAAAGGGCTCCTCCACCTCTTTTAAATGCTGCAGCAGCCGGATGTCGTTGGACATCTTGTGGGCGCTGGCCGCAATGCCCGCCAGCACGTTCATGACGCGGGTATCCACCTTGCGGGAATAGGTCTGGCCGGACACCGGATAGCAGCCTGCAAACCCCATCTTCTGCGCGATCATGGGATCCAGCCGGTCCACCTTTTCCTGATCCCCTTCAAACAGCTCCAGGAAAGAGGCCTGGGTTCCCGTCGTACCCTTGGAGCCCAAAAGCCGCAGGGAATCCAACACATAATCCAGATCGGACAGATCCATGAAAAATTCCTGAAGCCACAGCGTCGCCCGCTTGCCCACCGTGGTCGGCTGCGCCGGCTGAAAATGGGTAAACGCCAAGGTCGGCTGGCTCTTCTGCGCCTCCGCAAACCGGGCCAGTTCGTCGATCACGTTCAAAAGCTTGCGGCGCACCAGCTTCAGCGCCTCCGCCATCACGATGATATCCGTATTGTCCCCCACATAACAGGAAGTGGCCCCCAGATGGATAATGCCTTTCGCCTTGGGGCACTGCACGCCGTATGCGTACACATGGCTCATCACATCGTGGCGCACCAGCTTCTCCCGTTCCCGGGCGACCTCATAATTGATATCCTCAGCATGGCTCTTCATCTCGTCGATCTGCTCCTGCGTGATGTCCAGCCCCAGTTCCTTTTCCGTCTCCGCCAGGGCGATCCAAAGCCTGCGCCAGGTGCGAAATTTCATGTCCTGGGAAAAAATGTACTGCATCTCGCGGCTGGCGTAACGCTCTGACAAAGGGCTGATATATCTGTCCGTATTCATCCGATGTTCTCCTTCTCCTGTGGCTTCCAAAATTGCCTGCTACAAAAGTATAGCGTAAAAGGCGGTATCCTGCAATACCTTTTCTGGCAGGCCCCTTACGGTTCTTCCCCCGCCCTTTTTCACATATACATTTTTATGTGATCCTGTTTTCGGGAGGCATTCCCATGAAAAAAAATGCGCTGCTCAAGGGCACGCTTCTTTTGACCGCAGCAGGCGTCGCCAGCCGCTGCATCGGTTTTTTCTACCGGATCTTTCTCTCCCGGATGTTCGGAGCGGAAGGGATGGGCATTTACGAACTGATCAATCCCATCACCGCCCTGATCTTTTCCTTCTGCACCGCCGGTATCCAGAGCGCCATTTCCAAATTTGTGGCGGCGGAACCGGAGAAGGACGGCAAACCCAACCGCCTGCGCATCCTGCTGACCGGTATGTCCCTCTCGGGCGCCCTCTCCCTTCTTTGCGCCGTTTTCGTCTACCGGCAGGCGGACCTCATTTCCGGCGCGCTGCTCTCCGAACCCAGATGCGCGCCGCTTTTGCGCATCGTTTCCCTTTCCTTTCCGGCCGCCTGCATCCATTCCTGTATCAACGGCTATTTTTACGGCATCAAAAAAGCCGGGCTCCCGGCCTTTTGTCAGCTTTTTGAACAGTGCTTCCGGGTGGGCAGCGTCTTTTTCTTCTGGAGCTATGCGCAGCAAAACCAGATTTCCTTTTCCATCGCGGTGGCCGCCGTCGGCCTGGTCATCGGGGAATTTGCCTCCATGCTGGCCGGCATTCCCATCGCCCTGCTGCATTTTTCGACGGTTTTTTGCGCGGCGCAGCCCTCTGTCACGCCTTATCGGCGTGTGGCGGCCCGGATCCTGCTGTTTGCGCTGCCCTTATCCGCCAACCGGGTCTGCCTGCATCTGCTTGGGGCCGTGGAATCCGCCCGGATCCCGGTCAGCCTCCAGCGCTTTGGCTATACCCCGGGACAGGCGATCTCCATCTACGGCATTTTTACGGGTATGGCGATGACCTGCATCCTGTTCCCCTCCGCCCTGACCAATTCCATTTCGGTCCTGCTGATGCCCCTGATCGCGGAGGCGGACGCCAGACGCAACAGTGGGGCCATCCGTTCCTATCTGCGAAAAAGCATCCGAGGTTGTCTGCTGATGGGTCTGACATGCCTGTCCCTGTTCTTTCTGTGCGCGGACTTCATCGGCACTACCCTCTTTGGCAGCGCCCTGGCCGGCAGCTTCATCCGCACCCTGAGTTTTCTGTGCCCTTTCCTTTACCTCAATACCATGCTGTTTTCCATCCTCAACGGCCTGGGGAAAACGGGCCTCACTTTCCTGTTCAACATCGTCTCCCTGCTCATCCGGATCGCCTTCGTTTTCTTTGCGATCCCCTGCTTCGGCATCCAGGCGTTGTTTGCAGGGATGCTTTTCGGCCAGATCTTTTCTACGCTCTGCTGCCTGCTCTGTCTGAAAAAATGCCGCTATCTGTAAATTTGATTCTGCCCTTGCATTTCCTCTTTTCCTATACTATAATAAACGTGCGCGCCCGGCACAGGGGCGGGCAATTTATAGGAAACGACAACGAAGGAGAAAGAATTAAGATGGGTTTTTCATTAATAAAACAGCTTCCCACCCCCGATGAGATCCGTTCGCAGTATCCTGTCCCCAGGGAATTTGCGCGGCTCAAAGCCGCCCGGGACGCACAGATCCGGGAGGTGATCACCGGAAACAGCGACAAATTTCTGGTCATTATCGGCCCCTGTTCCGCAGACAACGAGGATGCGGTCTGCGATTACATCAGCCGTCTGGCCAGGGTCAATGAAAAGGTCAAGGACAGGCTGATCCTGATCCCACGCATCTATACCAACAAACCCCGTACCACCGGAGAAGGATACAAGGGGATCGTCCACCAGCCCAACCCGGAAAGCGGGGTGGACTTCCGACGGGGGATCGCCGCCATGCGGCGGATGCATATCCGCGCCTTTGAAGAATCCGGCCTGACTGCAGCGGATGAAATGCTCTATCCCGACAACTGGGGCTATGTGGCCGATATCCTGTCCTATGTGGCCATCGGCGCCCGTTCCGTAGAAGATCAGCAGCACCGCCTGACCGTCAGCGGCTTTGACGTGCCTGCCGGCATGAAAAACCCTACCAGCGGCGACTTTTCCGTCATGCTCAACTCCGTATACGCGGCCCAACACCCCCATTCCTTCATCTACAGGGGATGGGAGGTAAAGACCGGCGGCAACGAACTGGCGCATACCGTGCTGCGCGGCGCCACCAACAAATACGGGCGCAACCTTCCCAATTATCATTATGAAGACCTCAATACCCTGCTGAACCTTTACAATGAGCGCGACCTGAAAAATCCCGCCTGCATCATCGATTCCAACCACTCCAACTCCAACAAACAGTTTGAGCAGCAGATCCGCATTGTCAAGGAAGTGATGCACAGCCGGAAGCTGAGCCCCGACATCCGCAGGCTGGTCAAAGGCGTTATGGTGGAAAGCTACATCGAAGAGGGATGCCAGAAGGTGGGCGGCGGCGTCTACGGCAAATCCATCACCGATGCCTGTCTGGGCTGGGAGGATTCCGAACGGCTCATCTACGATATCGCGGAATTAAATCCGTAAACGGGAATATGTTTCC
>X22_European_Rabbit__coassemble_78_pt1 | contig 25150 bp, 20 predicted proteins | sample X22_European_Rabbit__metabat2_low_PE_003 | metagenome-assembled genome bin X22_European_Rabbit
GTAGAGCATGCGGCTGTTAACCGCAGTGTCGTTGGTTCGAGTCCAACAGGGGGAGGAAGGCGTTAAAGAGATGGCGCTTAAAAACCCGTAAACAGTAGTGTTTACGGGTTTTTAAATGGAATATTACAAGAAGAAGGGTAGCTACCCTTTGTAAAGAAGGAAGAATTGAAAGTACTGTATTAAAAGGAAAAACATGGTTGATACCTGATAGTGCTCCAAAACCGGAAGATCCGAGGCGGTGTCGGAAAGGGAATATAGAATAGGACGTGGATTCGGATGGATGTGTTAACTAAGGAACAGCGCCATAAGGCCATGAGCAATATTCGCTCCAAAGATACATCTATTGAGGTGAAGTTACGGAAAGCATTGTGGAAGCAGGGATATCGGTATAGAAAAAACTACAGTAAATTGCCAGGGAGTCCTGATATAGCAATAACGAAGTACAAGGTGGCTATCTTTTGTGACAGCGAGTTCTTTCATGGCAAAGACTGGGAGCTGGTATTAAAACCGAGGCTTCTGAACAGTCCTAAAGGAGAATACTGGATAAAGAAGATTCTCCGAAACATGGAGAGGGATGTTGAAGTAGATAAGTCATTGCTCTTTTTGGGGTGGACCGTGATTCATTTTTGGGGACGCGATATCAACAAGAAAACTGATGAGTGCATTCAAGTGATCGAAGAATGCATTTTTGACATAAAAATGCATTCGTATGAATCTATATAGACAGGCTGATATGGATATTTATTATATTGAGGACGATCAAAATATTGCGCTGGCCGTAAAAGAATATTTGGAACCCAGGAATTTTAAAGTGACGGTCTGCGCAACGCTTTCGGAGGCAAAACGGAGATTAGAGGAAAAGGTTCCCGCCTGTATTCTATTGGACTGGAATATGCCGGATGGACGCGGTGACCGGTTATGCCAATGGATCCGCAGCAAATGGAAGGAATTGCCGATTCTCTTTCTGACCGTCCATAGTGACAGCGTAGATATTGTTTCGGGCTTTAAAAGCGGCGCCGACGATTATGTCGTAAAGCCGTTTGAACTGGAAGTATTGTATTCGCGGATCCGTGCGGTGCTTCGCAGAACCGGAAACGTGGCGGAACAATACCTTTCCTGCGATGGGATCCTGATCGATCAGAACCGTCATGCCGTGTTCTGCCATGCAAAGGAAATCCCGTTAAGTGCAGCGGAGTACCAACTGTTATCGTATCTGATGCAGAACAAGGGAAGGACGGTTACCAGGGAAAAGATCCTGGAACAGGTATGGGATGTGAAGGGCAGCTATGTGAATGATAATACGCTGACCGTTACGATGAAACGGCTCCGCGATAAGCTTTCGCAACCCGCATGTTTAAAAACCATCAGAAGCGTGGGCTATCGTATGGAGGATACGATATGAACAGCCGTAAAAATATCGTGGTCACATCGGGGTTTGTCTTAGCGGTCGGTTTGATCGTTGCCGTTGCTACGGCATGGTTGGTTTCCCGTTCTGACAGCAGGCTTTCCTTTGCCCTGGTCAACAGGATCTGCAGCGAAGTGATCGAACAGGAACCAAAAGCGCAGAGGGTCATAGCGGCCGCACTAAAGGAATATACAGAAGGAATCCCCGATGATCCGTCAGGGGAGGATGTGTTGCCAGCTCTTGGGTACCGGGCGTCTGATTTTCCCGACTTTTCCTGCGGACATACCGGTTTCCTTGCGGCAGCGGGATTGCTGACAGGGCTTTCCCTTTTCTTTTTTACTCTCCTTTATCGGAACAGGGCGGAAAATCGAAAGATCAGGGCATTGACCGGGTATCTGGAGCAGGTCAATGACGGGAGGGCGCCGATCCTTTCAGCTTCCGGAGAGGATGATTTTTCCAGGCTGGAAGATGAGATCTATAAAACCGTCACTTTTCTCTATCAGACGAGAGATCAGGCAGTACAGGCAAAAAAGGATTTTGCGGAAAATTTATCTAACATCGCACACCAGATCAGGACGCCGATCACGGCTGCTTCCCTGGCGATACAGAGGAGAAAGCAGGATTTTGATGCGAAAGCGTTGGATCAGGTGGAAAAGCAGCTTTCCCGGTTGACTTATCTGGAGGAATCTCTGCTGCTTTTATCCCGGCTTGACGCGGGGACATTGGTTTTTCAAAAAGAGCAAACGGACGTTTTTACGCTCCTTGTTCTTGCCGCAGACAATCTGCAGGAACTTTTTTGGAATCTGGGCACTTCCGTTGAGATACCGGAGCAGGGAGAAATGCCGATCCTGGCGGATCGGGACTGGACGATGGAAGCGATCATGAATTTGATGAAAAACTGTATGGAACACGATCCGGGGGGATGCGTCCACTGTTCCTATGCGCAAAACCCGTTATATACGCAAATCCTGATCTGGGATGAAGGGGACGGCTTTGCCGGAGAGGATATGCCCCATCTGTTTGAACGGTTTTACCGGGGCAAAAATGCCCGTGAGGGAGGAATCGGGATTGGGCTTTCTATGGCAAAGGAAATCGTGGAACGCCAGAACGGCACGATACGGGCACAAAACAGGCCGGAGGGCGGCGCTCTTTTTGAAATCCGTTTTTACTGTCACTGAGTTGTCACTTTCATTTGCTATACTGTATCCAGAAAAGGCTGCGGAAATGTTTTTTATCCTTTCAAACGCAGGGCTTTTTTCTGAAACAGGCGGGCAAAGGGAAGGAGAACGGTGGAATGGAAATCTTAAAATGTGAAGGGGTCAGAAAAGTATATGGCTTTGGCGGGAATCAGGTAACAGCGCTTGACGGGATCGATCTGTCTGTAAACAGGGGAGAATTTGTGGCGATCCTCGGGGCTTCCGGGTCAGGAAAATCTACGCTGCTGCATATTCTTGGCAGCGTGGACAAACCCACTGGTGGAAAAGTGATCATAGACGGAACGGATCTTTCCAAACTGAACCAGACGCAGGCGGCAATCTTCCGGCGCAGGAAGGTGGGGCTGGTCTATCAGTTTTATAATCTGATTCCCACCCTTACAGCGAGAAAAAATATTCTTATGCCCCTGTCTTTGGATAAGAAAACGCCGAATCAGGAGTATTTTGAGAAGGTTGTGAAGTCTCTTGGAATTGCAGATAAGCTGGACGCTATGCCAAATCAGCTTTCCGGCGGTCAGCAGCAGCGGGTGTCGATCGCCCGTTCCCTGATCTATCGGCCCGCCTTGCTGCTCGCGGACGAACCGACCGGGAATCTGGATCAGAAAAATTCCAGAGAGGTCATTGACATGCTGAAGCTCTCCAACCGCAATCTGGAGCAGACGGTTCTTTTGATTACCCACGATGAGAAGATCGCCCTGGAAGCGGATCGCATCATTACCATGGAGGACGGGCGTATCATCAGTGATGAGCGGCGGAGGTGATGGATATGTGGAAAGAGTATTCATCAAACTATATCAAAAATAACCGATCCTCCAGTTTGGCTGTGATAATTGCGTCGTTTATTTCCGCCCTGCTCTTATCCCTGCTGTGCGGATCATTCTATAATCTCTGGAAATATGAGGTAGAACGGATCGAATTAGAAGAAGGCGGCTGGCACAGCCGTATCCTTGGCGAGCTTCCTTCTAAGGATCTGGAAGCGGTCAAAAGCTTTGCCAATGTAGAGGATGCTGTGGTAAACGAGAACGGACGGAAAGGGACAGGACCGACTGTAGATATCTTCTTTAATGATAAAAAAGCGGTCTTTTTAGATACGCTACATATTGCGGAGCAGCTCGGCATCCCGCAGGAAAAAATTGTTTACAACTATGAGCTTCTTGCCATATATCTAATCCGTGATGCCAGCGATATGGCCCCAAGGCTGCTGTTTTTGCTGTTCCTTCTAATCACGCTGGTGGCATCCTTTTCGTTGATCGTTATTATCCATAATTCTTTTGCGGTATCCATGAACCAGCGGATTCATCAGTTTGGGATTTTCTCAAGCATTGGAGCTACGCCAAAGCAGATCCGGGCATGCCTTTTGCAAGAAGCGGCCGCCCTATGCGAAGGGGCGGCGATTGTAGGCTACATTCTGGGGATCGCCGGCAGCGGAGGCGTGATACATCTGAGCAACCGGATGTTGGGCAGCGGTATTGCAGGGCGGCATAAGGCGTCCTTTGGCTATTCTCCGGCGGTTCTGGCGCTGACACTGCTTGTCACCATCGTAACGATAGGAATTTCCGCATGGCTTCCGGCCAGGCGCCTAAGTAAGCTGACACCGCTGGAAGCGATTAAAAATACCGGGGAATTGCAGTTAAGGCACAAAAAAAGTTCCCGTTTGCTCTCGCTGTTGTTCGGAATAGAAGGAGAATTGGCCGGTAACGCACTGAAAGCGCAAAAGAAAGCCCTGCGGACAGCCTCCCTGTCGCTCCTGGCTTCCTTCCTTGCGTTTACGCTCATGCAGTGTTTCTTCTCCCTCTCTCAGATCAGCACAAGGGAAACCTATTTTGAACGCTATCAGGACGTATGGGACATCATGACTACCGTGAAGGATACCGATGTGGACAATTTTGCAGAAACGGCGGCTGTCCAGGCGCTTGATGGTATCAAAAGCGCCGTTATTTATCAGAAAGCTTCCGCAAAAAGGATCATTGCCGAGGAAGAAATGAGCGAAGAGATGAAGTCCTTTGGCGGATTTGCGCAGGCTCCTGCAAACTACGCATCGCAGACGGAGGGCGGATGGCTGGTAAATGCTCCGATTGTGATCATGGATGACCAAAGTTTTTCCGCTTATTGTGAAAAGATTGGCATCACACCGCGGCTTGACGGGGCGGTGGTCTTAAATCAGATCCGTGATGTGACAAACCCTGATTTTCGGCATCCTGTTTTCATGCCTTATATAAAGGCGTCCGACGCCGGCGAAAATGCGGTGAGCGTTCTGCGACAGTCCGGCAGTAATGAGGAAACAGCGGAGGTTTTTGTCCTGTCTTATACGCAGGAAGTTCCCGCGCTAAGAGAAGAATATGCAACGCTCGATTACTATGAACTGGTACATTTTATTCCTGTGTCTTTGTGGAGGAAAATAAAAGGGCAGATCGGGGGAACGGAGGAAGACAGTTATATCTGCGTCCGTGGCTGGGAAGGGGTCACGCTGGAAGAATTACATACGATACAGGGGGAAATCGCGCAGCTTGTCGATGGGAAATATACGATAGAGCAGGAAAACCGGATTCAGGAGTATGAATTAAATAACAGACAGATACAGGGAATGATGGCTGTTTTCGGAGCTTTCTGTATTCTGCTCGCGATCATCGGCATTGGCAATGTGTTCTCCAATACGCTGGGCTTTGTACGGCAAAGGAAACGGGAATTTGCCAGGTACATGTCGATAGGTCTGACGCCGGAGGAACTGAAAAAAATGTTTTGTGTGGAAGCGGCCGTGGTCGCCGGCCGTCCGATCCTGATCAGCCTTCCGATTGTCGTTGTCGCGGTCGGATTCATGCTGAAAGCAAGCTATATGGATGTTGGCGTTTTTATGGCAAAAGCGCCGTATATTCCCATTTTGTTATTCATGCTGGCCATCCTGGCTTCTGTGGCGCTGGCGTATTATCTGGCATGGCGGAATGTGCAGAAGATCCGTCTGGCCGAGGTACTAAAAGACGATACGATGCTGTAAAAATCAGGGAACCGGCTCGTCCGCCGAACGGCTTACCCTGTATCCGCCTTCCGGTCCCTGCGTGATGGAGAGGGGGATAAGAGTATTTTCCGTGACGGTGCAGCCGTCAGGGGTCAGGGATACGGTAAAGTGGGCCATGCCGCCCTTTGTGCAGGTTTTTTCCGGTTGGGCGCTGACATAATTGCCCAGAGAATAATAGACCAGCATCCGGTGGCCGTCGCTGCCCGTCAGCGTTTCACAGGGCTGCAGCGTATGGGGATGGGTCCCGATGACCACGTCGGCATGGCTTTCCAGGAGGATCCGGGTCCATTTTTGCTGGAAGGCATCCGGCTGTGCCGCATATTCCGTGCCCCAGTGCATAAAGACGATCACGAAATCCGTATCCTGCCGCGCCTTGGCCAGATCCGCGCGCACCCGGGCCTCGTCGTCCAGCGTGTGGACCATATAGGCCCGGTCTGCAGGGACGATAAGGCCGTTTGTCCCATAAGTATAGGAAAGCAGCGCAAACCGCAGGCCGCCCCGGACGATGACTTCGTAGGGGCGGTACTCTGTTTCCGCCTTCGTCTGCGTACCGGCGCACACAAGGCCGTGGGATTGGAAAAAAGCCCTTGTGAAATCCACGCCGTCTATGCCCTGATCGACCGCGTGGTTGGTTGCGCAGGTCACGACGTCAAAGCCCGCTTTTACGATCGCTTCCCCTACGACGACAGGCGTGCCGAACCGGGGAAAATCGCTGTAGCAGGCCGGGTCGTCCGTCAGGGGCGTTTCCTGGTTGATGACCGCGATATCCGCTTCGGCAATGGTATCTTTCAGATCCTCATAGAGAAGATCGAAACTCCTGCCGTCAGCCAGACCGTACCGCCAGATCGGTTCATGGATCAGATTGTCGCCGAAGGCGACAAAAGTAATGTCCGTATCTTCTTTGGAGAATCCCCAGGAATCCCATACCCAACTGCTCAGCGTCCCGTCGGTGGAAGTCAGCAAAAGGCGCTGCCGCAGATCCGGCCGGGCAGAAAGGCCGTCCCTGTCGGCGTCTGTCTCCGTCCGGCTCCCGCGTTTAGAGGCCACCATGGAAAACGCCTCCATCCCGATATCCGAAGCCATCCACTTCGGCGCGACCTGTCCGCTGTCCAGACGGTACACAAATATATGCTGCGACCACTTTTTTTCATCTGCTTTTATCCAGAAGGGCCTGGCGCTGCCGAAACGGCCGATTTTCCAGCACAGCAGCACCAGTTCGTCCCGGCCGTCCCCGTCCGTGTCGCAGCTCATGGCGTCCTGCACTTTTAAGCCCCGGTCCGTATGCCAGACGCTCCGGCCCTGATAAAGGACCTCGGCCCTGCGGCCGGTCAGATTTACCGTATATTCCCCGGCCGCGTCCGTAAAGCTTTTGTTGTTCCATTCGATCCACCGGGGGAGAAAGGCTCCGCTGACATAGAGCAGACAGAAGATCAGCCCGGCGGCGCACAGCAGCGCCGTTAGGAAAAGAAGGCGGTATAGGTTCCGGCGTCTTTGGCTATTCCCATTCATATCTGTAACGGTAGCTGTCCGTCCATTCCGGCTGCCGGATGGAAGTATCCCGGCTAAAATTGCCGTCCTCGCCCTGCTGGATCCCCAGCATACGGCGCCATTTCTCGTCCGTCAGCCTGTCGTTGGCAGGCCAGGGGAATTGATAGAAGGAATACACGCTGCCCTGCGCCAGCTTGACCTTGCCATCGACCGAAACGGCCACAAGGATCGTTGTGGGGTTTCCGGTGCCTATTTCCAGCACGGTTCCGTTAGGATCGGTGGCGATATCCGTAATGATCGCCGCGGGGCTTTCCATAGTCGATACATATTCGCCGCCGTTTAAGTCTTTGACGGTTTCCAGCCAGAAATGTTCGATATTGCCGCCGTAATTGCGGATGAAGTCAAATTCCTCGTCCGTCGGCAGTTCGTTTTGCAGCTCCTTTTTGGAGATGGCAAGCAGGGTATCCGCAATCTGCGTCAGGCGGGCCAGATTTTCCCGGTCGGCGTCCTCCAGGAGTCCGTATTGTTCCAGACCCAGCGCCGTCCGTTCGGATAATTCGGCAAATCTGGCGTATACGAGAGGTTCCGGCTGCACATATCCTCTGTCGTCCGGGATCTGATCCAGGCCGAAGCCCATTTCCGCCATGACCTGTTTGGCATACAGGACGGTATCATGCTTGAGTTCTGCGAAGCTGCCCGCAAAACATTCCAGATCCTTTTTTACCCATTCTTCGTTCTGCATAAAGAGCGGATATCCCTCTCCCTTAGAAGTCAGCAGAGGGCGGAGCGTATTCATCCAGCTCGCATAAAGGCTTGCCGACCAGAGGGAACTGTTTTCCTGGGACAGGGCCGTGCGCAAAAGCGCCATCTGATCCGAATAGCCCGCATAGTCCGTGGCGCCGGATTCTTCCAGGATCTTTAACGCTGTGTCGCTGCCGAGGGCGGCGGGAACGTCCAGCACATCGGGCAGAAGGCGTTTGTCCCCGGCGCTGTTCTCCCTGACGTTCTGATAGATCAGGTGCTGCTGGATGAAGCCGTCGATGGTAAAACGCTGTCCCATAAAGCGGAAGCCGGGAATGACGTTATCATCCCCTTCCAGGATCGGCTGGGAGTTGATGGCGGGCGCAGGCAGTTCGGCGGCCTCTTTGCAGAAGCGCGCGAAGGCCTCCGTGTTACGGATCAGATCATCGGCGGTGACAGCCTCTCCGTAGGCGTCCCTCAGGATCGGCAGATAGTCGTGGACGCCCGGATCGTCGCTGGAGCCTGCAAAAAAGGAGGTCACCTCATAGACGGATTCCCAGAGGCGATAGGCTTCTGCATCTTCCGACAGCAGATAGGTGATCAGCAGCGCGCATTTTTCCAGTTCCTCTGACTGCTGGTCAAAATGGATCCTGCCGTACCACATCATCGCCCGGAAATAGCGCTCCAGCAGGTCGTCGCCCGCATAATATCCCCGGGGGACATACTGGGAATAATCCTCCAGTTTTCCCGTGACAGAACAGGTTTCGATCCCTTCGGCGGCCATAATACGATCCAGCTCATACCCTACGGACGCTGCGGCCGCCTCGTCGGTTTCTGCCTGCGCATCCAGCAGCTTTGCGCCGACGTTAAAAAAGGTCAGGGTGCGCAGGGCCGCGTCCTCCCAGTCGCTTCCCTTTAGCTGCGCATACAGGGCCTGGCTGTCTGCCAGCAGCTTTTGGCTCAACTGCACGGCGCATTCAGACAGATGATCTTTTTCCAGGTTCCTCATCAGGTAGGAAAAATACAGATGATAAGTATGCATCAGGGAATCCACCGTCACGAAGCTGGCGGTTTGGGCGTATCGGTTGGTCTCATATATCTCGTAAAATTCAAACCCCGCGCTGCTGTTTGTGACAAAGCCGTTTTTGACCAGATTGTCCCGCTGTTCGTCGTTGTTGAGATAAAACTGCCATAAATTGTCCACGTTGCTCAGATCAGGCTCGATCGTATAAGGTTCTACACAGGGAGTCACGGAGGCGTCCCTGGCCGTCACCTCGATGCTGCCGATGCCTGGGCCGCCGTCGATGGCAGCCGGTGTGTTCTCCTGGGCAGGAGACGTTTCCGGTGCGGCCTGGGTTTCCAGCGCAGCCTGGCTTTCTGGCCCGGTCGGGGTTTCCTGCACCCTGTCGGTTTCCGCCAGCGCTGCCTCTTCTGTGGCGGGCGCATTTTTGGCCGGTTCTCCGCTCTTTGCACAGGCGCACAGCGTAGCGGACAGGAGCGATGCAGCCAAAATCATGGACAATCCTCTTTTTTTCATAAAAACCTCCTTGGGGCAAAATTTTGAGGGAAACCGGAATTTATATATGGAACAGGAATACGTTTGGCACAACATCAAAACCAAAAGTCTTTACCGCCATTCGATACATAGCCTTTGCATGGATCCTGTCGTGCCATATAAAACGCCGCAACACTTTTCTTAATGACCATTCTTCGTTATAGCTGCCGAGATAGACTGTATTTTCCAAAAAATCCTGTCGGCTTTCGAGCGCTGCAAATCCACGCTCCCTGCATTCTAAAATGGTGCCTTCATTATCCGCAGAAACACCGATCTCACCGAAATAATAATCATTGACCTTCTTTGTATGTTCGTACATCTCAAACGCTGTACGAGGGACAGGCCCATAGAATGTTTTCCTGACCGGCAGACAGCTTTTATTTTTATCAGGTATTGCCTGATACAGTGTCAAAAAATCCTGTGCCGATTTTAAGGCAAGAGCTTTCAAATACGCATACTCGGGCAGATTTAATTCTTCCCTTTCTGTGTCAAAGAGGACATCGGAATCGGCATCGGAAACGGTCAGATCAGACTGCTTTTCCTGAATTATCTCGAGTTCAAAGGAGTCCTGTATGAAATCGCCCTTCCACATGAGATAAGATTTGATCTCGTCAGGCATTTTCCGAAGTGCCGAGTCTTTGGAAGCTCCTCTTGTAAAAGCTCCGGCAAAGTCATCCGCATACAAAATACTGTCTTCGCCGTTATGTTCCCATATGCATCTTATTTTCACAGGTAAGTTCCTCTTTCTGAGATTTCAATTTTACTTTGAGTATATCAAAAACTCCCCCTGTTTTCAACTGCGTAAAGGCAATCCCCAGCACTGTCCTATCACCGCCATTTTTGCGTTACAGTGAAAATAAAGCGCCTTATACGCCCTGTAATTTACCTATTTCTCTGCGTGCCCATTCTACAGTTTTGCTGTCATAGTCATGATAATCCGATGCCAGTGTGTTTATGATGAGCTGCCATGCTTCGATCGCCTCGGCTTTTCTTCCCAGCTTTGTGTAAAGGAAAGCAAGAGAAAATACGGAGTCGAGAGGCCTGGGAGGAGCGGTTGACTGAAACGCATTCTGGAAGCACTTTATCGCCCGTTCATATTCATTGATCCGGTTGAATCTTTCTCCGACTTCATACTGCCCCATACTGTCGTTTTCCGATACGGTATTCCAAATCGCCTTTGCGCGATCCACATTTCCTTATTCATCGTTGTTTCCTCAGTCAAAAAAGAGAGCAGGAACCGATTTATTCAATGGAATCCGTCCGATAAATGAATTTCACCTGACCGTCCATATCCTCGCTTGCTCCCGCAAAGTTCTTGTAGCGGAGAGACACATCCTTTGTCGCGCGAAATCTGGCCATCAAACCGTCCAGATTTCCGTCCGCCAGTTTTTTGATGCCCTTTTCGTTAAATTCGATTAATCCATCATAAAGCTCCGAAGCTCCGGCAGAAAGCTGGGAGGTCCCGGCTTTCAGAACATCCGTCCCGGCTTTTAATGTTCCGGCTCCTGCCGCCGCGTCGGCTACACCGGCCGTGTAGCTTTGCAGACCGAGATAAAAGGCATTGTAGCTGTCCAGGGAGGATTTGAGCGCAACGACTGCTTTCGCTCCCTCCGCAGCAGCGGTAAGCTGTGCCTGCACCTCATCGGAGGCCATTTGTTCCGAGACGATCTTTTGAATCTGTAGTTCTGTTTGTTCCGTAATCGTCTGTTTTATGGCGTCACTTTGCATTTGGTCGCCGGTCTTTGCGGCAACGGTATCCTGAATCGTCTGTGTTGCCATTTGCTTGTCTGTTTCCGCCTGGATCTGCGCAGAAATAAGCTGTGACTGCATCTGCTGTCCGATCGCCGCCTCAATCTTTTCCTGCATCTCTTTCTCTATTTGGCCGGCGCTGGCAGCGGCATCATAAGATGATTTATCCATATGCAGAACGGACTGGATGACCTGTTCCGCTACGGTATTACGAATCGCCTGCGTAACCTGCGCCGCAACTTCCTCTCTGACGGCTGCTGTGACCTGTGAAGTTACTTCTTCCAAAACAGCCGCCGTGACCTGTTGTTCAATCATGCCGCTCTGCGCTTCCACGGCTGCCGTCACCTGGCTCAGTGCCTGTTGATATACGGCGTTCTTATCCAACGATGTGATGATGCCGCTTAAAACCTGCGCATAGTTTTCCACCGTTAAAGCCGGGACGTTCAGTCCTGCGGCAGCAAGCTGGGTATTCGCCGTGGAAAGCAGGGTTTCAAATACCTGTTTGGCTCCGGCATTTAGGGTGTCATTGTTCGATGCGAGGGTGTTCAATCCCTCGCTCAGTTCGGCTGCACCGGACATCAGCTCGGCTGCCCCTGCATCCAGGCTGTCGGCTCCGTTTTTAAGGCTCACCACCCCGTCAGTAAGCTGATTCATAGCGCCCATCAGTTCTTCCACGGAAGCGCGAAGTTCGGAAACGGAATCAAAACCGTTTCCATCCAGTTCATTGAAAATCTCGTTTGTTGCGAGGGTCACTGTCATTGCAAGCTGGAAGTTGCTGGCATCGGCGGTAATCTCCACATAGTTGGGAATTTCCAGTTTGTCCTTGGAAATCGCAAGGTTTTCCTGCAGTCCGGGAAAAGCGATTCCAATCACAGCGGTGCGGCTGCCGTCATTGATCAGCCTGCCGTTCGTAACCTCCACACTCGTAAACACATCGTCATCCAAAAGAACGCCGGTCAGCATGGCAAACGGGACATAAATCTTCTCCTGTTTGCCGTCAATCTCTACGGTTTCATATTGCTTGTTTTGATAGTCAAAACGAATGGTCACCCTGCCGCTCTTTCCAACCAAATCATTTGCCAGGATGGGCTTTCCATCCAATTTATAGGTAACAGACAGGTCAACCGGAAGTTCTTTTTCAATGTTGCCCTGATAGTAAATATCATTGCCCTGGGCGTCCCATACGCGCATATTGTCACCGTTCATGGTATAGGTTTCCTCGCCCTTGACGTTTTCTACATTTGTCAGTTCAGAGTTGTCATTTACCGCTGCGCTGCCAAGTGAGTTTTTGATCCAATCGCTGACGATGATCTTTTGAACGGAGCCGTCCGTTCCGGCAAGGACATAAACGGTTTCATCTTTGGATATACCGGCATTGTCGGCAACGAATGAGGCTTTCGGTTCCTCCTGTTTTTCTGCCTCGTTACTGTCCGTGTTTAGGGCAAAAGCGGTCATAGCGATCCCGCTCGCCGACAGAAGCGCGCAAAGGCAAAGGGCGATCCCTTTCATTGAAGACTTTTTCATTTCAGAATGACCTCCTGTTTCACTTGATTTTTCCTTTTCATTCCCAGCGTCGTTGCGCAGACAATTTTGTCCAGGAAAAGCAGAAGCGCCGGAAGGATCAGAATGACGCAGAGCATACTGATAACAGCGCCTCTGGCCATCAGCATACACATCGAACCGATAATGTCGATATCCGAGTAAACTGCCACGCCGAAGGTGGCGGCAAACAGCCCCATCCCGGAAACAATGATGGATGGAATGGACGCAGCCAGCGCCGTCCTAACGGCATCCTTTTTACTGCTTCCCCCTATTCGCTCGGACTTATACCGCGTTGTCAGCAAAATGGCATAGTCCACGGTTGCGCCAAGCTGGATGGTGCTGATACAGATCGGAGCAATAAACGGAAGGCTTTGCCCAAGATAGTGCGGCAAGCCGAGGTTTACGAAGATGGCAGCCTCAATCACGGCAATTAAAATGAACGGAAGCGAAAGGCTCTTTTCCACCAACGCAATGATCAGGAAAATAGCAATGATCGAAACGGCGTTGACAACCTTAAAGTCGTGAGAGGTGGTGTCGATCATGTCCTTCATGCAGGGCGCTTCCCCGATGAGCATTCCGGTCGGGTCGTATTTTTTCAGGATAGCGTTCAATGCTTCGATCTGATTTCCAACGGCGTCGCTTGCCACCTTATACTCAGAGTTGATGAGCAGCAGTTCCCATTTGTCGCTTTTTAAAATGCCTGTGATGGAATCCGGCAGGATCTCCTCCGGCACCCGGGGGCCAATCACCGATTCCAGCCCCAACACATATTTGACGCCGTCTACCTTCTCCATTTCATCCATCATATTGCGGACAGATTTCGGCGACAGGCTGGCATCCACCAACAACATATGGGTCGAAGCAATATCAAAATCTTCAGATAACTTACTGTTGGCAATCACATACTCCATGTCTTTTGGCAGGCATTGTCCCATGTCGTAGTAAACTTCGGCGTTTGTTTTACTGTATCCGTAGTAAGCGGGCGGGATCATCAGGGCAAAAAGGACAAGAAAAACAGGAAAAACCTGCACCACACCTTTCGCAAAGCCGTTCATATTGGGAATCAGCGACTTATGCCTCGTTTTCTGCAGCGTCTTATCAAACAACAGAATCAACGCCGGGAGAACGGTTACGCAGCCGATCACGCCGAACAGGACGCCTTTTGCCATGACGATTCCTAAGTCACGTCCCATCGTAAAGGACATAAAGCAAAGCGCAATAAACCCGGCGATGGTCGTAATGGAGCTGCCAACGACAGAGGTCAGCGTCTCATGAATGGCAGCGGACATAGCTTCTTCTTTGCTGGAACACAGCGAACGCTGTTCATTGTAGCTGTGCCAGAGGAAGATAGAGTAGTCCATGGTCACGGCAAGCTGCAGGACTGCGGAAAGCGCCTTTGTGATGTAGGAAATCTCACCGAGAAAATAATTGCTTCCGAGATTGATGAGGATCATCATGCCGATGCTGGCGAGGAACACAAACGGAACGAGCCAGCTATCCAAAAAGAGAAGCATTGCCACGCAGGCCAGTGCGACTGCAATCCCAACATAAATCGGTTCCTCTTTTTCGCACAGGTCTTTCAAATCTGTTACCAGCGCGGACATACCGGACACGAAGCACTGTTTTCCGGCAATCTGGCGAATCTGACGGATCGCGTCCATCGTCACGTCGGATGAGGTTGAGGTATCAAAGAATACCGCCATCATGGTGGCATTTTCTGTGTTGAATTCGTTATAGATTTTGTCGGGCAGCAGCTCCATCGGGATCGAAAGGTCTGCGATGGAATCGTACCACAGTACGGTTTCCACATGATCGATCTGCTCGATCTTATCTTTAAGCGCCGCCACATCCTTATTGGGCATATCCTCCACGATAAGGAAGGAGAACGCGCCCTTGCCGAACTCCTCCATCAGCTCGTTTTGCCCGATGACGGTTTCCATATCTTCCGGCAGATAGGTAAGCATATCATAGTTGATTCTTGTTCTCATCATTCCCAAAACGGAGGGAATCAGCAGGATTAGGGCTATGATCAGAATCGGGATTCGGTATTTGACTACCGCCTTTGAAAATTTCATGGTTTTCACCTTTCCTTTCCGTCGATCTCAAATGCCTCTGCTTCAATGATATCGGGCGCTTGATTCTTGACGATCAAAACGGTACTGATCACCGTATACAGGTTCAAAATGCCTTCCGAAAGAAGTGTCAATCCCAATAAAACCGACAGAATCTGCGGCCCAATGACCGAATCAAAAATCAAAACAATGCCTATTACCCCTGTGACAGATGCCAAAGCCAGAATCAGCCACCAGCTTTTGATCCCAAACTGTCTGGAATCCATGGCGATTCGGATTTTGAACAGACCGTCAAGCAGGATGGAAATCCCGAGAGCAACGCAGATAAATACCATCAGGTTCCTGGGATTCAATAGGACGATCACGCCTAATACCATCATCAGGATTCCAAATTCCAGATCAAACTGGAACGCCAATCGGAACAAGTCCTTTGAAAAATATCCGATCAGTTTAACAATGCCAAAAAGGATCATTGAGATACCGATACAAACGCCAATGATCTCCGTTGAGATTCCGGGCCTGGCGATAAAGAGAATGCCTGCGGCGCAAAACAGGACGGACATGACGATGTATCCGATTTTTGCAATTTTCATTGGTGTTACAGATCGCATCTTCATAAAAACAAACCTCCTTTGCTCGTTTGTCTATACTATAGTCAGCCTGCTTTGCATTGCATATAGACACAAAAAGTCCCGTGTCCGACAATCAGACACGGGACATAAAAATGACCGATTTTTAGGCAAACGGTTTCATTTGTCTGAGCTTATTCTTTTACACAGCACAAAATCATCTCTTCGATCATTCCTTTTTTGATGTCCGTCAAGTGTGAAAGCATACTTCGGATATCATCGTCCATATCGTTTTTCAGCCATCTGGAAAAGATGCCAAAGGCAAGGCTGGACAGATATTCTTTGACTATGGCAAGATCACTGTCCCGAACACTTTTGCCGCGCAACACAGACGCAACATAGGCGTTTATCGTATGATCGCAGATTTTCCAAAGGTACATCTCATAGATTTCCCGGTTCGCTGAGTGATAGATATGTAATACTGCGCGTTTTTTCGTAAGTGCAAGCTCAACAGCCGCATCCAGACAATCCTCTAATTTTTCTATGGTAGGATAGGACTGGATGATTTTTTCAGCGTCGTCCTCAACAATACTTTCAATGAGTTTTGGCATATCTTCAAAATAGTAGTAAAAGGTGTTGCGATTGATGCCGCAATCCGCCACGATATCCTTCACCGTGATTTTAGACAGAGGCCGCTCGGTAAGTAATTTCAGAAAGGACTCTTGAATTGCTTTCTTTGTAAAATTAGCCATTTTTGTGTCTCCTGCTGGTCGCTTCTGACCGTATCTCCAATACGATCCCATACAAAAAATATTATATCATGCAGATATGAAGAAATCTACCGCCTGTTCAGTTGGCTGCATATTTCCCCAACGGGGCGCAGCCTTGCCGAACCGGCCGGGTTATGCTATAATCTGCTCAGGTTTGGAGCGTGCAGGCCCGTATTCGTCTGCAGTACGGAGGCAAAAATGCAGGATCAGTTTTCAAGAACGGAATTGCTTTTGGGGAAAAAAGCCATGGAGATCCTGGCGGCCTCCCGGGTGGCGGTATTCGGGATCGGCGGCGTGGGCGGCTATGTCTGCGAAGCCCTTTGCCGCAGCGGCGTCGGAGCTTTTGACCTGATCGACAACGACCGGGTGAGTTTGACGAACTTAAACCGACAGATCATCGCCACCCATAGAACAATCGGAAGATTCAAAACGGAAGTGATGAAAGAGCGGATCCTGGAGATCAACCCCCAGGCGGAGGTCCGGATACACACCTGCTTTTTCCTTCCGGAAAACGCGGCGGAATTCGATTTGGCGGCGTTTGATTATGTGGTGGACGCGGTCGATACGGTTTCGGCCAAGCTGGAACTGGCGGTAAGATGTAAAGAGAGCGGTACGCCCATCATCAGCTCCATGGGCGCCGGAAACAAGCTGGATCCGGCGGCCTTTTGCGTGGCAGATATCCATCAGACCCGCGTGGATCCGTTGGCCAGGGTGATGCGGCGGGAGTTAAAGAAACGCAGGATCGACAGGCTGAAGGTGGTGTATTCCCAGGAGCCGCCGATCAGCGTGACCGCCAGGACGCAGCCCGGCGGCAAAAGAACGCCGGGAAGCACGGCCTTCGTGCCGGCCGCAGCGGGACTGATCCTGGCGGGAGAGGTGATCCGGGATCTGACCGCAGGCGCCGTCAGGGCCGTGAGGGCGCCGTATACAGAAGACTAACAGGGGAATCCAAAATGCTGACAAAGGAAAAAACATCCGCAAAGGATATGACGACGGGGAATATCATCCTTTTGCTGATCCAGTTCTGCGTTCCGCTGATCATCGGGAATCTGTTTCAGATGATGTATAATACGGTGGACTCTCTGGTGGTAGGCAATTTCGTGGGAAAAGAGGCGCTGGCGGCGGTGGGCTCCACCACGATGATCGTCAATATGCTGGTCTTTTTTTTCAACGGCGTGTCCATCGGGGCCGGTGTGGTGATCAGCCGGTATTACGGGGCGAAGAAACAGGAACGGCTGCATACGGCGGTGGAAACCACGATCCTGGTGACCTTTGTCTGCGGGATCCTGTTTACGTTTATCGGGATGGCGCTGGTGCGTCCCATGCTGGTATTCATGTCCACGCCGGAGGATGTGATGGATGCGGCGACGGTTTATCTAAAGATCTATTTTGCCGGGATGCTGGGGCTTTTGATCTACAACATGGGCAGCGGGATCCTGCGGGCGGTGGGGGACACCCGGCGGCCGCTGTTGTTTTTGATCTTTACCAGCGTGGTAAACGCCGTGCTGGATCTTTTGTTTGTGATCGTCTTTCACGCGGGCATCGCCGGCGTGGCCTACGCCACGATCATTTCCCAGTTTCTTTCCGCGGTGATGATCCTGGTGCTGCTCACCCGGACGAAGGATATTTATTATCTTTCCTGGAAGGACCTCAAATGCGACTTTTCCGTTTTAAAACAGATCCTCGTCATCGGGCTGCCGGCGGGGGTACAGTCCGTGATCACGGCTTTTTCCAATGTCTTTGTCCAGTCCTATATCAACAGCTTCGGCTCCGCATGTATGGCCGGATGGAGCTGCTATAACAAGCTGGATACCTTCATCATGCTTCCCATGCAGAGCATGTCCCAGGCGGCTACGACCTTTGTGGGGCAGAACATCGGCGCCCAAAAACCGGACCGGGTAAACAAGGGCACCGTCCAGGCTATTGGGCTGACGGTGGGCATTACGTCGGTGATCGCCGTTTTTCTATTCGTGTTTGCCGCCCCCGCCACGGGGATCTTCACAAAGGATGCGGAAGTGATCCGGTATGGGGAACTGTTTTTGCGGACAAATGTCCTGTTTCTGATCTTTAACTGCATCAATCAGACGTTGGCGGGCGCCCTGCGCGGGCGGGGGGACTCTACCGGGCCGATGGCCATCATGCTGACGAATTTCGTGGCGGTGCGGCAGATCTATCTGTTTTTTGTGACCCGGTTTGTCAGCAATACGGAGCGGGTTGTGGGATTCGGTTATCCGGTGGGCTGGATATCCTGCTGCATCATGGAAGTGGCCTATTTTTATCTGCGGTGGGGAAGGAAAAAAGAAACGCTGTCCTCCGGCGAGGCGGAGGGACAGCGTTGAAGGCATGTATGCGATGCTTCACGGATCGCTGGCAGCGTTTTCTTTTTTCTCGCAAAGAAGCAGGATGTTGGAAAGAGGATAGGAGCATAAAAAGGCGCACAGCCCTTCCCCAAAAACGACGGCGGGCGTGAAGAACCTGACGATCACAAGGAGCATGGCAAAATAGATAACTGCCATCAGGGCGGTACACAACAGAAAGCGCATGCCGATCATGAGGGCGTTTTTGAACATGGCGGCGGTGGTATTCTGAAAGCGCGCCAGCAGAGGGAAAATATACATCAGCACGATGGCGTAGGCGGCCAGCGCCACCAGGAAGATCGCGGTGATGACAGCCCAGAAGGCGTTGGAAAAGCGGATGTGGTACAGGACGTAGCCGTCGATCCCAAGCACGGCGCCTGCCGCCAGCAGGATCAGCCAGATGACGGTCGTCTGCCTGAAATTCTGCCGAAAAGCCAAAAAGAAGGCTTTCGTGAGATTCCCCTCTTCGTTTTTGGCCATTTTCAGCGTCACATAGAACAGCGCGGTGGTGGAAGCGCCTGCGGTGACCACGGGAAGGCAGCAGAGAAACCATAAAAGATTCAGATAAGCGCTATAGGTGATCTTGGTGAGGAAAACCATCAGCGGGCTTTCCGGGTCGAAAAAATGACGCATCCTGTGTTCCTCCGTTCTCAGCCGTTGGTGGATTCCCTGTAGATCAGGCTGGTTTCCGTGTGGACGGTACGGTAGTTTAAAGAAGGCTCTTTGATCCGGGACAAAAGAAGCTGTACGGCCGCAAATCCCATGATCTGGCTGTGGATGTGTACCGTGGTCAGAGGCGGGGAGATCACCCTTGATTCGGGGGCGTCGTCGAAGCCGCACAGATAGACGTCTTTTGGGACGCGGATCCCGAGATCCTTAAATACCATCAGGGTGTCCATGGCGGCGAAGTCGTTGGCGCAGATAAAGACGTCGGGCAGCTTTTTCATCGCCCTGAATCGATCCGTGAGATAGTCCCGGTACTCTGCGTAACCGGGCGTTTTTATGCCGGAGACTTTCCCCGTGATGCAGTATTTTTCCGGACAGGGCAGGCCGGCCAGAAACATGGCGTTCTGTTATCCCATAGAGCGTTCAAAGAAGAAGAAAGGTTTATGGTCACACCAAAAAAGAAAAGCACGAACCTGCACAATGGACTGGTATATGTGACACAGCATTGGCAGTTATATGTGTTTTTCCTGCTGCCCGCCCTGGCCCTGACGATCATTTTCAAGTACATCCCCATGGGCGGCATCCTGATCGCCTTTGAGCGGTACAATCCGATCCGGGGCATCCTGGGAAGCGAATGGGTGGGTTTTAAGCATTTCCAGCGCTTCCTGTCATCGCCGGACTTTCTGAGGTATCTGGCGAACACTTTGAAGCTGAGCGTCTTCGGGCTGCTCTGGGGCTTCCCGGTTCCTATTATTTTGGCCTTTCTGTTGAACCGGATCGAAAGCGTCGGCGTAAAGAAGAAGATCCAGTTGGCGCTCTACCTGCCGAATTTCATCTCGGTCATCGTCCTGTGCGGCCTTGTGCGGATCTTTCTTTCCGTCACAGGCCCGGTCAATCTGCTGCTGGGTTCCCAGATCAACTTTATGACCATGCCGGAAGCCTGGCGGAGCATCTATATCGCCAGCGGGATCTGGCGGGGGGCAGGCTGGGGTTCCATCATTTATACGGCGGCCCTGTCCAACGCCAGTACGGAATTAAAGGAAGCGGCGGTGATCGACGGCGCCAATATCCGGAATATCGGAAAATGAGTACGGATGCGGACTGGGACGAATATCTGCAGAGCCTGGACGCCTATGGGCTGGAGGATCTGCTGGCCATCTTCCAGAAATATCTGGACGCCTACTATGCGCAATATGAGGAAGTCGCGGAAAAAGCTATTGGGGAAAAGGAACGGCCGGCGTTTCATTTGTCCGCACGCACGGGATGGATGAACGATCCCAACGGATTTTCGTATTACGGTGGGAAATATCATATTTTCTATCAGTATCATCCCTACGACTGCCATTGGGGCCCCATGCATTGGGGACACGCGGTGAGCGACGATCTGATGCACTGGGAATATCTGCCGGTGGCCCTTGCCCCGGATGAAAGCTATGACAGAAACGGATGCTTTTCGGGGAGCGCGCAGACGCTCCCCGACGGCAGACATTTGCTGATGTATACGGGAGTCGTGCGCAGGCAGCAGCAAAACGGCGGCTATCAGGAAACGCAGACCCAATGCCTGGCGGTAGGGGATGGAACGGACTATAAAAAATATAAAAACAATCCAGTCATAACGGCGGCCGATCTGCCACAAGGATGTAGCGCGGAGGATTTCCGCGATCCTAAGATGTGGCGGACAGCGGACGGCAGCTATCGCTGTGTCGTGGGAAACCGCCCTGCGGACGGTACCGGACAGATCCTGTTGTTTTCTAGCCCGGACGGTTTTGCCTGGAAGTATGAGAAGGTGCTGGCCTATAACGGCGGGCGGTTCGGGAGAATGTGGGAGTGTCCCGATTTTTTCCCACTGGGGAAGGATTGGGTATTGCTGACCAGCCCTCAGGATATGCTCCCTTCGGGGTTTGAATATCACAACGGGAACGGGACGCTGTGCCTGATCGGGGACTTTGAGGAAGAAACGGGGACTTTCACACAGCGATGGGATCAGGCCGTCGACTATGGCATCGATTTTTATGCGCCGCAGACGATCCAGGCGCCGGATGGCCGGCGGATCATGATCGGTTGGATGCAGAACTGGGATACCTGCGATTTCAGGGCGCAGAATCTTTCCTGGTTCGGACAGTTGAGCCTGCCAAGGGAGTTATCCATAGAAAACGGGAGGCTGTACCAGCGCCCGGTGAGGGAGCTGGAAAGGCTGCGCCACGATCGGGTGGAATACAAAGGGGTATCCGTTTCCGGCGACTGTAAACTGGATCGGATAAAAGGCCGGACGGTGGAGCTGGAATTGTCCATCGGCCCAGAGGCGGATACGGATCTTTACCGGAAATTTGCCGTCCGCTTTGCGCTGAACGAACAGTTCTGGACCTCGCTGAGTTTCCATCCGGGGGATTCCATTTTAAAGATAGACCGGAAATTTTCCGGGTCGAGAAGGGCGATCATCCATCAGCGTCGCAGCCTGGTGAACAGCAAAGACGGCAGATTGAACCTTCGGATCATTCTGGACCGGTTCAGCGTCAAAGTCTTTGTAAACGACGGCGAACAGGCGTTGACCGCTATCGTGTATACGCAGCAGGAAGCGGACGGGATCTCCTTCTATGCGGACGGAAAGGTGCGGATGGATCTGGTGAAATATGATCTGGGTCCCAGAGCATAGATTTTTACGGCTGATCGGGGTATCATATCTATAGGACGTAGCGTAAAGGCGGTTATGAACGAAAAGTTTGTAACCGCCTTGAAAAATTGCAGGGCTGTCGTTATAATGAACATGATTTCCGGTAATACGGGCGTTTTCGTTCAATCTCGGCAGGGCGACTTTTCAGGGGAGGGATCGGGACATGCTGCAGGCAGCAGGCAGGAAAAGCAGGGCTATTACAAAAGTGGTAAGGGAGAAAAACGCGCTGTCTCTTTTGTCGGAGTCCGGGACCATCCGCCTGATCCCCCAGACAGACCGGGCCGTCCGCATTTCCTATACGGAAAGCGCGGATTTTGGAAAGGAACAGGGCGCGGAATACGCGGATCTCTCCTCTTCCTGTATCTGGGACTGGGAGGAAACTGCCGGGGAGATCCGCCTGGAAACGGCGGCCCTTCGTCTGGTCGTGATCCGCTCCACCGGTTCGATCCGGTTTGAGAGGCCGGATGGGACGTATCTGGCGGCCGAGCGGGCCTGGGAGAGCAAGAATGTAGAGGAATTTGACGGCAAGCTCTGCCATACCAGGCTGTATCTTCAATTTGCACCGCAGGAGCGCCTGTATGGGTTGGGTCAGGCGGAGGAAGGGGTGTGGGATCTGAGGCACACGACCCAGTATCTGCACCAGGCCAATCTGAAAATCGCGATCCCCCTGCTGCTTTCCGGGAACGGATACGGGATCCTGCTTTCCACGCAGGGCACGGCGGTATTTGACGATACGGCGTATGGTTCTGGATTCTATACGGACGCGGACGAATATCTGGATTATTTTTTCCTGGCGGGAAGCCCGGAGGAGGTGACAGGACAGTTCCGCGCCCTGACAGGGCGGGCGCCTTTGCTGCCGAAATGGGCCTTTGGCTATATCCAGTCCCAGGAGCGCTATGAATCCGCACGGGAACTGGAGGATACGGCCGCAGAATTTCGCAAAAGAGGGATCGGGCTGGATGCGCTGGTGCTGGACTGGATGTCCTGGAAAGGGGATCTCTGGGGACAGAAAACCTTTGATGAAGAACGGTTCCCCGATCCGGCGGCGATGATAGAACGGCTGCATGAGCGGAAAGTCCGTTTTATGATCTCCGTCTGGCCCAGTATGGATCCAAAGAGCGGGGATTATCAGGCATTTGAAAAAGCCGGCCTTTTACTGCCGGGAAGCGGGATCTATGACGCTTTCCAGAAAGAAGGACGGCAATTGTATTGGAAACAGGCCGAAGAGGGGCTGTTTGGCCACGGGGTCGACGCCTGGTGGTGCGATTCCAGCGAACCGGTGACCCCGGAGTGGAGCCGGAAGATGAAGCCGGAACCGGGAGAGATGTACCAAAACTATCTGGAAGAGACGGCGAAGATCATGCCGCGGCAGAAGGCCAACGCCTACGGACTGTATCATGCCAGGGGGATCTACGAAGGCCAGAGAAACAGCCAGAGGCAGCAGGACGGGATAGCGCGGCAGGAGAAACGGGTGTGCAATCTCACCCGGAGCGGCTGGGCCGGAAGCCAGCGTTATGGAACGATTTTCTGGTCCGGAGATACCTGTGCGAAATGGGATACGCTGAAGCGCCAGATCGCGGCGGGCCTTCATTTTTGTGCCAGCGGAATGCCCTATTGGACGCTGGATATCGGCGCCTTTTTTGTAAAGAAAGGGGACTGCTGGTTCTGGGACGGAGAATACGAACAGGGAAACCTGGATCCGGCCTATCGGGAGCTGTATGTGAGATGGTTTCAGTACGGGGCGTTCCTTCCCGTTTTCAGGAGCCATGGAACGGACTGCAGGAGGGAACCGTGGCAGTTCGGCGGGCCGGGGGAACCTTTTTACGAGGCGCTTCTTTCTGCTATCCGTGGCAGATACCGGCTGCTTCCCTATCTTTATTCCCTGGCGGGCGCGGTGTGGAGGGAAAACGGCACCATTATGCGGCCGCTGGTCTTTGAGTTTGCCGGGGACGAAAAGGCGGCAGGGATCATGGACGAGTATCTGTTCGGCCCGGCGCTCCTGATCTGCCCGGTCACAGAACCGATGAAAGACGGGCGATCCACCCGGCGCGTATATCTGCCCAAAGGTACAGACTGGTACGATTTTTACACGCAGGAGCGGTTTGAAGGCGGGCAGGAGATCATATCCTGCGTCGGGATCGACCGCATTCCGGTCTATGTGAGGGCCGGTTCCATTGTGCCGGTTATGGAGCCGGGAGAGAGTACGGCGGACATGGAGGGGCAGGATATTCTGCTGCAGGTTTACGGCGGGGCGGATGGAGCTTTTACGCTGTACGAGGACGCCGGGGACGGTTACGGATATGAGAAAGGGGAATACTGCCTGACGAAAATCCGTTACCGGGATAGAAAGAAAACGGTGGAATGGAAGTCGGAAGGGGACATGGCGTTTCGCAGGGGAAGGATCCGAAGCCATCTGATCGGTGTTTTGTGATATGGTGTGGAAAAGGAGGACAGGATGAAAAAGTTTTTCAGTACGCCCGGAAGGGCGGTGGTTTCGACCATAGTCATAGGGATCGTTTTGCTGATCTTTCTTACTTCGATCGGCGCGATCGTGGTTGGGAGAGGCTTTGTAGGGAAATCGGCGGCAAAAAGCGTCGCCCTGCAGGACGCGGGGCTTGAAGAGGCCGACGTATCCGCCCTGCGCGCAAGGCTGGATTTCGACGACGGGCGTTTCCAGTACGAAGTGGATTTTTACTGCGACGGCGTGGAATATGATTATGCGATCCAGGCCGGGGACGGGGATATCATTTCCCGGGATATAGAAGGCGGAGGCAACGCGTATCGGCGAAATGAGGCGGCGCCGCAGCAGGAGGACCCTGCAGCCCCGCAGCAGGAAAGTCCTGCCGCCCCGTCGCAGGAGAATCCTGTAGTCTCGCAGCAGGAAAGCTCTGTCGCCCCACGGCAGGAAACCGCACCGGTTGCAGAGACGGCCGTCCAGCCGACGGACCCTTTGACGGATAATGGCGCAGGGCAGACAAAGGATGCGTATATCGGGGCCAACCTTGCGAAGCAGATCGCGCTTGATCACGCGAAGTTGAACGAAGGGGATGTGCGCTTTATCAAGGCCGAACTGGATTACGACGACGGCCGGATGGAATATGAAGTGGAATTTTATCTGGGCAGAACGGAGTATGACTATACGATCGATGCGGTTTCGGGGGATATCCTGAAGTATGATGTCGACCGCGACTGACTCCGATGTGGAAGAGCAGGTATGGGTAAAGAAAAAACGCAGGAAGAACAGAAACGGATCCGTGGGGCGGACAGGAGTCCCGAAGAACAAAGAAGCCAGGCGGAGCAGAGCATCATCAAGCAGTTTCGCCGACAGCTCTGGTCGC
>X22_European_Rabbit__coassemble_80_pt1 | contig 24762 bp, 23 predicted proteins | sample X22_European_Rabbit__metabat2_low_PE_003 | metagenome-assembled genome bin X22_European_Rabbit
GAAACGTTTTGCTGAAGGACTTAAAGCCGTTGATGCCTTTGATCTCTGTCATCAGCCAGAAATTGAAGTCTTTCACGTTTTTTCTGTCTACGAATCCGGCTTTTTTTGATCTTCGCAGGCCTTCTCGGATCTTCGCGCCCAGTTCTTCCGCAGATAGCTCTGCCGGTGTTGTTTCCATGGGTGGAATGGAAAGCCACGCCACAGAATCTTTCTGGACGGCGCTCGGGATGATGAGGTATCCCTGCCTGGAATGATAATATACCTCTACTCTGGCCGTCCTCAGACGCCTGATCCTGCGCTTGATTTCCGTTTTGATTTCGTGCAGGGAGGTTTTGATTTTATTCGGTTTCCCTGTCAATGTCTTTCTCCACTTCCTGTGCGATTTCCTTCATGGTGCGCAGTCGGTTATCCAGACGCTCCATGGAAGATAACACGCCGTTCTGATAGACGGACACCCGGGCGCCGGCGGCGCAGAGATTTTTGATCATATCCATAAAGAGCGCCTTCCGGTCGATGCCCTGCAGTTCTTCCACCACATCGTAATGATCCAGGTCAAAGGCGATCACAAAATCATGGTTTTCTATGTTTTGCCTGATCCCACCAATCGTTAAAGAACTGTCAAATTTTCTGAGAATTTTGATATAGCTGGCCAAAGAACCGTCTTTTTGAATTTTTAACTGTACCAGATTCATATAATAGCTGCCCCATTTCTCCTGCGTTCAAATATTTCTTTTTTATCATACCAAATGTTACGGGAAAAACCAATGCCTTACGCGAAGATTCTCCGAAATAAAAATCTCTTTCCTTCTTTATGCGAATGAAGTATAATGGGAACACATCCTTTGAGAAAGCGAAGGGAAACGGTCGTCATGAAAAAAATGTTAACGTTGCTTTTGCTCATTTCGCTGTGTCTGGGCGGCTGTGGCTTAACGGGCGGCGTATCCGGGGGAGAAACGGTGCAAAAGACCTATGCAGAACTGGCGGAAATTTTTGACAGGTATGGGATAGAGGGGATTAGCCCTGCGTTGACGGAAAAGATGGAACAGGACTATAAAAATCTGCCGCCGGAAATAGAACTGAATAAGGCCGCGATGTTGCTGACGGTATTGGGCCGGGGCGAGTATGATTACGAAAACATGGCATGGACTCCTTATGAAAACGGCGTGTATGCTTTTGATATGGAAGTTTTCAATGTAGGTAAAATGTATACGGATTTTCTGGCCGGGGTTTCCTCGTTGGATAAGGAAGAACTCGATTTTAAAAATATACGGGAGGATACCGGTCAGGTGGACTGGGAAGAGGGAACAGGAAAACGGACGGTCACTTTTGAGTGGGAGAACGAGTCGTTTACTTTGGAAGCGGAAATGAACAGCGATTGGTTTGACATGGATGTGGCATACGAACTGAACAGGATCATCGGGGAACACGGGAAGGAAAAACAGTTGTTTTTTACCGGCGACGGATATCAGGAATGTATCATATTTTATCGCGATCAGGATTGGGCAAAGGAGTTTCGGAAAGAAACCGGGCTGGAACTGGAAGAGCTTAATCAAGGATCGGGTAATTAAGGTTATCTGGGAGAAACATATATGAGGGATAAACGAAATGATTCAATAGAGCTTGCGAGAATACTTGCATGTTTTTTTGTCTTGTGTATCCACACATATTTACCTATTCGGCTTGAGGATGGATATGATGCGAACAGGCTGCTCATTGCCTGTTTTGTAGCGGATGCCGTCGCGATATTTTGGCAAATAACAGGGTGCTTTCTGTTTCATAATTCAATTCAGAATTACAAAAACCTCATAAAACGAAATATTACCAAAATTGTTATTCCGGCCCTGGTTTTCAGCGTGTTTTGCTTTTTCTTTTCCGAATGGATCACATCCCCTTCCATATCTTTGAAAGAAAGCCTCTCTCATACACCGGAGGAATATTATAAGGCACTAAAAGGTTTTGTTACACTTAAGCCTTCCATTGACTGTACCTATCACTTTTGGTATATATATACCCATCTGTTTATCATTTTTCTTTTCCCGGCAATGAAAGTTTTTGTCGATTTTTTGGATACCGACAAACGTTATCAGAAATACTATTGTATCATCACGTTAGTCCTGCTTATATGGAATGATCTGACTTCTAATGAGCTGTTTGAATTTTCGCATCATTCGATCAATGCCCTGATCCCGGCTTTTATATTTGTTATCTGGGGACATATCATATATCAATACAGAGAGAGATTTCAGGGAAAAAAGTATTTTTTTTCTTCTCTGGCTGCGTATGTTGTACTGAATCTTATCAGGTTTTTTATTCAATTAACGAGATTTGATAAAAATGATTCCTTATTGTATTGGTATAGTTCCATAGGGTTAATGTCTTCCATAGCTATCATTATCTTCTTTTTATCTTTCAACCAGATGCTTTCACGAGGGAAGAAGGATAAGCTCATACGTAGTATATCGGCGTATACTTTTGAAATATATATGATACAATTCCTTATTATAGGAATATTCTCCCGAATGAATATTACCACATCCATCCGGGAAATCCTGGAGAGGCATTTGAACAATACCATTTCTGATCTGGGTTATATGCTGGTCGTTGCCCTTTTTGTTTTTATTGCTGCTTATATTTGCTTAATATTATTTCATTTCATATGCGGTCTGATCCCAAAATGCCTGAAAAAACGCTGGCCACATAGATCATGAGTCCATATGGGCCTGTCAGGTTGATATTTCGTTTCAAAATAAGTATAATTGGATGAAAAGAAGGATACGCAAATATTGAAAATGAAAAGGAGAAACAGACATGGCATTTTTGGATGTGGAATTTTATTCGAGGTCTTTGATCCGTCCCGTTACCTTTAAGATGTTCCTTCCCAATGATCCCAGGGAAGGGGAGGCTCCTGAAAATATCCGGACCCTGTTTTTGCTTCATGGCTATACGGGGGCCGCAGGCCTGTGGGGGCACGAGCAGTTGGCGGAAAAATACCGGGTGGCCCTGGTGATGCCCAACGGGGAGAATGCCTTTTATCTGGATGGGATATCCACGGGGCATAAATATGCGTCGTTTCTGGGGCAGGAGCTGGTGGAATATCTGCGGCGCACCTTTGGCCTGGCTAGGCGGCGCGAGGAAACGGGGATCTGCGGCCTGTCCATGGGCGGCTTCGGGGCCTTGCATACCGCGTTGGCCTACCCGGAGACTTTTGGCATGGCGGGGGCTATGTCCTCGGCCCTGATCGTCCATGAGGTCGCCCATCTGAAGCCGGGAGAGTCCAATGGCGTGGCAAACTATGAGTATTACCGGGAATGTTTCGGAGATCTGGGACAGGTGGAAGAAAGCGACGCCAACCCGGAGATGCTGGTGGATCGGCTGAAAGCCTCCGGACGCGCCCTGCCGGAGATTTATATGTGCTGCGGTACGGAGGATTTCCTGCTGGAGCCGAATCGGAGCTTTCATCGGTTCCTGACGGACCGGGAGGTACCTCACATCTACAAAGAAAGCTCCGGCGGGCACGACGGCGTGTTCTGGGGCGAATACACGCCCAGGATCATGGAGTGGATGTTTGGTTCCCGGCAATGCTGATTGAGATCACAGACCTTAACCGTACAGAACTATGGCCCTTTTCCGGGATTTCAGAGACCCGGCTGTATCGGGCTTTCGAACCGCAGCCGGGGATCTTTGTGGCGGAAAGCCCCAAAGTGATCGGGCGGGCGCTGGACGCAGGCTATCAGCCCCTTTCGATGCTGGTGGACCGCAGGCTCGCAGAAGGGACGGCAAAGGGGCTCATTTGCCGCTGCGGGGATATCCCGGTCTACACGGCGCCGTATGAACAGCTTTCCCATCTGGTGGGATTCCATCTGACCCAGGGAGTGCTGTGCGCCATGCGGCGGCGGGAGCTGCCCGGCGAAGAGGCGGTCTGTTTGGGCGCAGCGCGGGTGGCCGTGCTGGAGAATGTGATGAATCCGGCCAACGTGGGCGCGATTTTCCGCTCTGCGGCGGCGTTGGGCTTCGACGCGGTGCTGCTGACCCACGGCTGCAGCGATCCGCTGTATCGGCGCTGCATCCGGGTAAGTATGGGAACGGTTTTTCAGATCCCCTGGACCTATCTGAAGGACGGCGCGCCGGATTATGTGGACGGGCTGAAACGGATGGGGTATGTTTCCGTGGCCATGGCGCTGCGGGAGAATTCCGTGGGCGTAGACGATCCCCGTTTTTTGGAAAAAGAGAAGCTGGCAGTCATTCTCGGTTCGGAGGGAGAGGGGCTGTCGGACGAAACGATAAGCGCATGCGACTATACGGTGCGGATCCCGATGGCCCACGGGGTGGATTCGCTCAACGTGGCGGCGGCCAGCGCGGTGGCCTTCTGGCAAATGGGGCGGCGCTGAGGGCACCGGGGCAGAGAGGAGAGGACAATGGAAATTATCAGGATCGATGAAAACACATGGCGGATCGAGGATATGGGAGTGCGGTTTTTCCTTTTGGCCGGGACGAGGAAGGCGCTGCTCATCGACAGCGGCATGCAGGTACATAACGCCAGGGAGATCGCGGAAGGGCTGGTCAGCCTGCCTGTGGAGCTTTTGAATACCCACGGGGATCGGGACCATGTGGGCAGCAATGCGGAATTTGATCATTTTTATATGAATCCGGCCGAAGCGTCTAATTATTACAACACGCAGAAAATGACCGGGACGATCCGCCCCGTGCAGGATGGGGATGTCCTGGATCTCGGGGGCCGGGAACTGGAGATCATCGCGCTTCCGGGCCATACGCCGGGCAGCATTGCGGTGCTGGATAAGAAGAGCCGGGTGCTGATCAGCGGAGATCCCGTGCAGGACGGGTCGATCTTCATGTTCGGCGTACAGCGGGAGCTGCACGCCTATCTGTTGAGCCTGGAAAAGCTGCAGGGCTGCCGGGACCGCTTCGACCTGATCTATCCTTCCCATGGCACCTTTCCCGTCCTGCCGCCGCTCATCGACGCGCTGCATGAGGGCGCGAGGAAGGTGATGGCCGGAGAGGTGGAAGGGCAGGACATGCAGATCCACGGGACTTGCGTGAAGCGCTACGACGTGGGCTGCGCCGCATTTTTGTGCGACAAATAAATTAAAAAAAGGGATTATTTTCCATACATACCGTCCTTCTTTCTTGGAGATACTGTCATTGTCTGAAAGGAGGCTTAGGTTGCTATGAGTAAAACTTTGGACTATCTCGCGTTGATCATCGTTTTCATAGGCGCCTTAAACTGGGGTCTGATCGGACTGTTTCGTCTTGACCTGGTGCGCCTGATCTTTGGCGATATGAGCTGGATCAGCCGTATCGTATATGTACTTGTCGGGATCTGCGGCATCTATTTGCTGACATTCCTGGGCAGAGTGGGAGACGAAGCATAACGCGACAGCGTGAAAAAAGACACGTTTAGGATCCTCCGGACGGGAAGATCGCAAAAACCGCTGTGATGCGGCCCGAATGCGGCCCATTGCAGCGGTTTCTGTTTTTGGGGCGAAAAGATTTGTCGGCGCGCTTTTCGCGTCGGCCCGGCTTACGGCTTGTCTATTGACACGCTTTGCGTCTGTGCGTAAAATGGAATCAGAATAATTTTGGGGGGAATGGGGTCTGTGGAGCATATGCCGAAAGATGTGATGAAGGAACAGGGGAAAAGGATGTTTTTGGCGGTCTGCGGCGCCGCGATCTACGCCTTTGGCGTAAATCTGTTCGTAGTGCCCGCAGCGCTTTACAGCGGCGGGCTGATGGGCGCGTCCCAGGTGATCCGTACTCTGCTGGTGCGTTTTTTTGATCTTTCTCTGGAAGGGTTTGATATTGCCGGCCTGATCTATTACGCGGTCAATATCCCGATCCTGATTTTGGCGATGAAGAACATCAGCAAGCAGTTTTTTATCAAGACGATCATCTGTGTGACGATGCAGACGTTATTTCTGTCGCTGATCCCGATTCCTGCCCAGCCCCTTCTGCCCAACGATGTGCTGGCTTCCAGCGTGATCGGCGGCCTGATCTGCGGTTACGGCATGGGGCTTGCGCTGCGTATGGGCGGTTCTTTGGGCGGCACCGATATCATTGGGATGCTTTTGATCAAATGGAAAAAGGATATCAGCGTGGGGCGGGTGAGCCTGGCCGTCAACGCGGTGTTGTATACGGTCTGCCTGTTTCTGTTCGATGTGAGTACGGTGATCTATTCGCTGATCTATGCGGCGGTCAGCTCCCTGGCCGTGGACCATGGACATTCCCAGAACATCAATGTGCAGGTGCAGATCATCACCAAGCGGGATAACCGGGAACTGGAGCAGGAGATCTTCCAGAAGATGAACCGGGGCATCACCCGGCTGGACAGCACGGGCGCCTATACCAACGAGAAATCGAATATTCTGTTTATCCTGATCTCAAAATACGAAGTGGCGCAGCTTCGCCAGATCGTTTTAAAATACGATCCCCAGGCGTTCATCGTGATGAACGAGGGCGTCACGGTAGTGGGACATTATCTGAAGAAACTATAGGAAACGTCAGATCTGCTGTTTTTTGCATGATAAGGGGGCTGCCGCTTTGCGGCAGCCCTTTATGCTTTTGCCCCGGTTTTCGGTTCGCAGGTCAGATGCATACCCAGCTTTTTGAACATACGCTCGTCCACGGAGGAGAGCAGCACAGTGGAATGGACCTCGCAGCCCTTTAACAGCGGCAGGGCCGCCAGGGCCCTCGCGGCCTGTTCGTCGGAGGCGGCGCTGATGGAAAGAGCGATCAGGATCTCGTCCGTATGCAGCCGCGGGTTGACGCTGCCCAGATAGCCGGTCTTTAAAGTCTGGATGGGACGGATCGCGTCCGGAGAGACCAGATGCACTTCGTGACCGATGCCGGCCAGGATCTTTAAGGCGTTTAACAGACAGGCGGAGGCGGCGCCCAACAGGGCCGAGGTTTTGCCTGTGACCAGGGTGCCGTCCGGCAGTTCGATGGCCAGCGCCGGAGCGCCCGTGGCCTTTTCCCTGTCGATGGCGGCGGCAATCACCCTGCGGTCGTCCACCGTAATGCCGGCCTGTTTCATCAAAAGCTGCAGTTTATACAGGACGGACTGGGAACTGTTGCCGCGCTTTAAGTCGCAGAGGCAGGTGTAATATCTGCGGATGATCTCCTGCCGGGAGGCTTCCCGACATACTTCGTCGTCCAGGATACAGTTGCCCGCCATATTGACGCCCATATCGGTGGGGGATTTATAGGGGCTTTCCCCAAGGATCTGTTCAAAGATGGCGTTCAGGACGGGAAAGATCTCCACGTCCCGGTTATAGTTGACCGTCGTGACGCCATAGGCTTCCAGATGGAAGGGATCGATCATGTTCACGTCGTTTAGATCCGCCGTGGCCGCCTCATAGGCCAGGTTTACGGGATGCTTTAACGGCAGGTTCCAGATCGGGAAGGTCTCAAACTTCGCGTAGCCCGCGTTGACGCCCCGTTTGTGTTCATGATAGAGCTGGGAAAGGCAGGTGGCCATTTTGCCGCTGCCCGGGCCGGGGGCCGTCACCACCACCAGCGGGCGGGTCGTCTCGATGTAATCGTTTTTGCCGTACCCCTCTTCGCTGACGATATGCTCTACGTTGGTGGGATAGCCTTCAATGATATAGTGGAGATAGCAGCGCATCCCCAGGTTTTCCAGCCTTTTTTTGAAAAGGTCGGCAGCGGGCTGGCCCGCATACTGCGTGATAACGACGCTGCCTACCATCAGACCGATGCTGCGGAAGGCGTCGGCGAGGCGCAGGACTTCCTGATCGTAGGTCAGTCCGAGATCGTGGCGCGTCTTGTTGCTCTCCAGCGCCCCTGCGCCGATGGCGATGACGATCTCCGCCTGATCCTTAAGCTGCAGGAGCATTTTCAGTTTGCTGTCCGGATGGAAACCGGGCAGGACGCGGGAAGCGTGGAAATCATCGAACAGTTTGCCGCCGAATTCCAGATACAGCTTGTTGCCGAACATCGAGATCCGCTCCCGGATGTGTTCGGATTGCATCTGAAGGTATTTTTGATTGTCAAATCCTATGTTCATAGACGATGGAAACTCCTTGCGCAGAATAAGGGTGGAAAACAAAAAACGACAGGTTACAGTTCATTATATAACGCGCATATTGTAAAAATCCAGTTTTTTCTTGCTTTTTTTGGGAATTCTTTCATCGGTTGGACACAATAAATTCGCAGTTTCACTATTGATTTATCTTCCGCAAATGTCTATAATAAATTGATAATTGTGGAATCCTATCTGTCGTAAACAAGAAAGGCTTATTCAATATGGATAATAACAATATGAATTCATTTAATCAGGGGCCTGGCAGCGGTCAGGGCGGTCCGGGCAACGGCCAGGGCGGCCCGGGAGGTCCGAACGGTGGTCAGGATCCCAAGCGGACAAGCCTGATCCTGCTGGCCATCGCAGCGGTGGTCACGCTGCTTTGCGTGAGTTTTTTCATGCGCATGGTCAACAACGCCACCAACCAGGAGATCACCTACGATCAGTTCCGGCAGATGGTGGAGGATCGCGAAGTCGCGGAAGTGACGTGGGATGAGGATCAGATTTATATTAAGCCCAAAGAGGAAGGCCCTGAGATCAACGGGCGCCGTTTGATCGGATATGCTCCCCGGATCACTTACTATACCGGGAATGCGGATCCGGAAGGCCTGGAGGCATATCTGTATGAGAACAGCGTCAAGGGCGGCGTGAAGGACGGCATTGAGAGCTATTCCAAGACGGTGCCGGACAGCTCCAGTTTCCTGATCACGATGCTGCTGACCTACATTGTGCCGATCGCGCTGATGTGGGTGCTTCTGAGCTTTCTGTTCAGGCGGATGGGCGGCCCCGGCGGCCCTATGGGCGTCGGCAAGAGCAACGCCAAGGTCTATGTGCAGAAGGAGACCGGCGTCACCTTTAAGGATGTGGCGGGCGAAGACGAGGCGAAAGAGTCTTTGCAGGAGGTCGTGGACTTTTTGCACAATCCGCAGAAATATGTGAAGATCGGCGCGAAGCTTCCCAAGGGGGCGCTTCTGGTGGGCCCTCCCGGAACCGGTAAGACATTGCTGGCCAGGGCCGTGGCGGGGGAAGCAAAGGTACCCTTTTTCTCCCTGACGGGTTCCGACTTTATTGAACTCTATGTGGGCGTCGGCGCCTCCCGCGTGCGGGATCTGTTCAAAGAAGCGACGAAGAACGCGCCCTGTATTATTTTTATCGATGAGATCGATGCCATCGGCCGGAGCCGCGATTCCAAATACGGCGGCGGCAACGAGGAACGGGAGCAGACGTTAAACCAGTTGCTTTCCGAGATGGACGGTTTCGATACCTCGAAGGGGATCCTGGTGATCGGGGCCACGAACCGGCCGGAGATTTTGGATAAAGCGCTGCTGCGCCCGGGACGTTTCGACCGGCGCATCATCGTGGACAAGCCCGACTTAAAAGGGCGTGTGGAGATCTTAAAGGTACACGCCAAAGATGTGAAGATGGATGAAACGGTGGACTTTGACGCCATCGCGCTGGCGACCAGCGGCGCCGTGGGTTCCGATCTGGCCAATATGATCAACGAAGCGGCCATTAACGCGGTCAAGGAGGGCAGGGAATACGTCTGCCAGAAGGATCTGTTTGAGGCCGTGGAACAGGTTTTGGTCGGCAAGGAGAAAAAAGACCGTATCATGAGCGCGGAGGAACGGCGCATCGTGTCCTATCATGAGGTGGGACATGCGCTGGTGGCGGCGCTGCAGAAAAATTCCGAACCCGTCCAGAAGATCACCATTGTGCCCCGGACGATGGGCGCGCTGGGCTATGTCATGCATGTGCCGGAGGAAGAAAAGTTTTTAAATACCCAGGCGGAGCTGCACGATATGCTGGTGGGGTATCTGGGAGGACGCGCGGCGGAGGAGATCGTGTTTGATACGGTCACTACCGGGGCGGCCAACGATATCGAGCAGGCCACGAACCTGGCCCGTTCCATGGTGACGCGTTTCGGCATGAGCAAGAAGTTCGGCCTCATCGGCCTGGAATCCATCGAAAGCCAATATCTGGAAGGACGCAGCGTACTCAACTGCTCCGATGTGACCGCGGCACAGATCGATCAGGAGGTCATGAAGATCCTGAAGGATTGTTACGAAGAGGCGTTGGCCCTTTTGTCCGAGAACCGCGAGGTGATGGATAAGCTGGCGGCATTTTTGATCGAGAAAGAGACGATCACCGGCAGGGAGTTTATGAAGATTTATCGGGAGATCAAGGGGTTGCCGGAGCCGCCGGAGAAGGAACCGGAGCAGACAGTGCCGGCGCAGGGAGGCGTATCCGCTACAGGACAGGGCAACGGGCCGAAACCGGATAGCGTGTCCCGGCAGGACAACGGGCCGAAACCGGATAGCGCGCCCAGGCAGGACAACGGGTCGAAACCGGATAACGCGCCCCAGCAGGAAGAACCGCAGCAACCCGGACCACAGCCCTGGGTTCCGCCGACACCCGGACCGGAGGCGCAGGACACGCGCCCCGTAGGGCGGTTTTCCGGCGCCCGCAGGCAGGACGACGAAAAATGATCTTTTTAGAGAATGGCTCCTCAGACCGGGGAGCCATTCCCGGTTCAGTCCTCAGACCGGCCTGCGTCAAAGCGGGGCTGGCCGGGCGCGACGAGAGAAGCCATGTTTGATTTTGAAGAGGAATTAAAAAAACTGCCGGCCCGGCCCGGCGTTTATATCATGCACGACGCCCAGGATAATATCATTTATGTGGGAAAGGCCGTCAGTTTAAAAAACCGGGTGCGCTCCTATTTCCGGGAAAGTACGGTCAAAAGCCCCAAGATCGAAAAGATGGTCAGCCTGATCGCGCGCTTTGAATATATCGTGACGGATTCCGAACTGGAAGCGCTGGTGCTGGAGAACAATCTGATCAAGGAACACAACCCCAAATACAACACGATGCTCAAGGACGACAAGACCTATCCTTACATCAAGGTCACCGTGGGGGAGCCTTTTCCGAGGGTGCAGTTTTCCCGCCTGATGAAAAAGGATAGATCCCGTTATTTCGGGCCCTTCACTTCCGCCGCCGCCGTCAAGGACACCATTGAACTGTTAAACCGTTTGTTTCAGCTTCGGACCTGCAACCGTATACTGCCGCGGGATATCGGCCTGGAGCGCCCCTGTCTGAACTATCATATCGGACAGTGCCTCGCTCCCTGTCAGGAATACATTACGAAGGAAGAGTACAGGAAGAACGTGGACAAAGCGCTGTCCTTTTTAAACGGCAACTACGGGATGATCCTGGATGAGCTGAAGAGTAAGATGGAGAAGGCTTCGGAGGAATTGAATTTCGAAGAGGCAATCCGGTATCGGGATCTGTATAACAGCGTCAGGGCGGTCTCCCAGAAGCAGAAGATCACGGACAGCGACGGCGAGGACAAGGACATCATCGCGCTGGATAAAGACGGCGGGGAGGCTGTGGTGCAGGTGTTCTTTGTGCGCGGCGGCAAGCTCATCGGACGGGAACATTTTTACATGACACGGGTGGAGGACTGCGATAAGCCCCAGATCCTGCTGGATTTTGTCAAGCAGTTCTATGCGGGGACGCCTTTTGTGCCCAGGGAGCTGATCCTGCAGAAAGAGATCGAAGAGATCCCGGTGCTGGAAGAATGGCTCACGGCCAGGCGGGGAGGCCGCGTATATATCCGCGTGCCCAAAAAGGGGCAGAAGGAAAAGCTGGTGGAACTGGCGGAAAAGAACGCCCGCATGGTGCTGGAGAAGGACCGGGAACGCATCAAACGGGAAGAGGCCAGGACGGTGGGCGCCGTGCGTCAGATCGCGCAGCTTTTGGATCTTCCGGTGCTGGATCGGATGGAAGCGTTTGACATTTCCAATATCAGCGGTTTTGAAAATGTGGGCTCCATGGTGGTCTATGAAAAGGGAAAGCCCAAGCGCAGCGATTACCGGAAATTTCGGATCCGCACGGTGGCGGGGCCGGACGACTACGCCTGCATGAAAGAGGTGCTGACCCGGCGCTTTACCCATGGACTGGAGGAAGCGCGGGAAATGGAAGAAAAGCGGCTGGGGAAGGCTTTCAACAGCTTTACCAGATTCCCGGACCTTCTGCTGATGGACGGCGGCAGGGGACAGGTGAACGTTGCCCTGCAGGTGTTGGAGGAGTTAAAGCTTTCCATCCCGGTCTGCGGCATGGTCAAGGACGATAACCACAGGACGCGGGGGCTGTATTATCATAACGTGGAGATCCCCATCGACAGGGTGTCCGAGGGATTTAAGCTGATCACCCGCATACAGGACGAGGCGCACCGGTTTGCCATCGAGTATCACCGTTCGCTGCGTTCCAAAGAGCAGGTAAAGAGCGTGCTGGACGAAATACCGGGGGTCGGCCCGGCCAGGCGTAAGGCGCTGATGCGCAGCTTCCCTTCCATCGACGAGCTGAAAAACGCGACGGCGGCCCAGATCGGCGAGAGGGCGGACATACCGCTTTATGTGGCGCAGGAGATCTTTGATTTTTTCCATAAGGACGAAGAAGCCGCTTTATAAAACGGGTAAAAAATTCCGGGAGTTGTCCCGGCCCCGAATATATGATAAGATAATACAAATAAACGGTCAAAGCAGAGAGAAGAGGGGAGACACATATGGCGAGCATCAGTCTGACAAGGATCATCGAGAAGATGAAGCTGGAAAATCTCACGCCGGAGATCGAAGTGAAGGGGATCAAGATCACGCAGCCGGACATCAACCGGCCGGCGCTGCAGATGGCGGGATATTTCGAGCATTTTGAAGCCACCCGTCTGCAGATCATCGGATTTGTGGAATATTCTTATATCGGCAGCCTGCCGGAAGAAAAGGAACGGGATGTGCTGGAAAAGCTGCTTTCCTATCCGATCCCGTGCCTGGTATTCTGCCGTGAACTGCATCCGGATGAGTTATTCCGCCAGATCGCTATTGAAAAGGGCGTCCCGCTGCTGATGACCCGTAAGGCCACCAGCACTTTCACTGCGGAGATCATCCGCTGGCTGAACGTCAAGCTGGCCCCCTGTATTTCCGTACATGGCGTTCTGGTGGACGTCTATGGGGAAGGCGTCCTGATCACCGGAGAGAGCGGCATCGGGAAATCGGAGGCCGCGCTGGAGCTGATCAAGAGAGGACACCGGCTGGTGACCGATGACGTGGTGGAGATCCGCAAGGTGAGCGAGGATACGCTGGTGGGAAGCGCGCCGGATATCACCAAGCATTTCATTGAGCTGCGGGGAATCGGCATCATCGATGTCAAGGCGCTTTTTGGCGCGTCCAGCGTTAAGGAAACGCAGAACATCGATATGGTCATTCAGTTGGAGGACTGGGATAAAGAGAAGGAGTACGACAGGCTGGGTCTGGAAGAGGAATACACCGAATATCTGGGCAACAAGGTGGTCTGCCACAATATCCCGATCCGGCCCGGCAGGAATCTGGCCATTATCTGTGAATCGGCGGCGGTCAATCACCGCCAGAAGAAGATGGGCTATAATGCGGCGCAGGAATTGTATACGAGAGTGCAGAATTCCCTGGCGCGCAGGAGAGAAGAGGATTACGAAGAGGAGGGGATCTGAGATGAACGATAAATACTGCTTTGGAGTGGATGTGGGCGGAACCACAGTAAAGCTGGGCGTTTTCAATACGGACGGGGACCTGCTGGAGAAATGGGAGATCCCTACCGTCACGGAGGATGGCGGGAAGAAGATCCTGCCGGATATTGCCAGGAGTATTCTGGCCAAGATGGACGAGCGGGAAATGGAGCGGGACGAAGTCGCAGGCGTCGGTATCGGGGCGCCCGGGCCGGTCGACTCGGAGGGGACGATCTACGGCGCGGTAAACCTGGGCTGGCAGACGTTCAGCCTGAAAAAAGAACTGCAGATCCTTTTAAACCTTCCCGTGGAGGCCGGAAACGACGCCAATGTGGCGGCGCTGGGCGAAATGTGGCAGGGCGGCGCCCGGGGATATGACAACGTTGTCCTGGTGACGCTGGGGACGGGCGTTGGCGGCGGTATCATCACGGGAGGGAAGATCCTTCCCGGGGCCACCGGTTCGGGCGGCGAGATCGGGCATTTCCATATCAACGATGAGGAAACGATCCCCTGCAACTGCGGGAATAAAGGCTGCCTGGAGCAGTATGTTTCCGCTACCGGCATCGTCCGGCTGGTGAAAGAAAAGCTGGCCCAACAATCCAGGCCCAGCACGCTGGAGCGCATCCCGCTTTTGGAGCTGAGCGCCAAGGATGTGTGGGACGCCGTGAAGGCAGGCGATCCGCTGGCCATGGAAGTGGCGGAAGATTTCGGCTGGTATCTGGGCAAAGCCCTGGCCGGCGTGGCCTGTGTGGTAAACCCTGAGGTCTTCGTGATCGGCGGCGGCGTATCCAGGGCCGGCGATATCATTATCGATCTTGTCCAGAAAAATTATAAAAAATATGCATTCCACGGCTGCCGGGGCGCTTTGTTCACCTTGGCCGAACTGGGAAATGACGCCGGGATCTATGGCGCCGCCCGGTTGGTATTGGATTAGGAAGGAACAGGATTGCCCAAAGAAGCATAATCCGGCGTTTATCCGCATAGGATAAGAAGGGCCGGAGGACAGACGGGCAGCAAAGGGGCAAAGTAAGCGTGAGCAGAGCGTTGGAGGAATATTTAAAGACGGTTTTGCCGGAGGGACACATCCGGATGAATGAGCCGATGGACAGACATACGACGTTTTGCGTCGGCGGTCCTGCGGCGTGTCTGGCGACGGTGGATACGACAGCGCAGCTGCAGTCGGTTCTCTCCTATCTGCAGCGGACGGGATGGGAATTTTTTCTCCTGGGAAACGGGAGCAACCTGTTGGTAGGCGACCGGGGATACCGCGGCGTGGTCATTCGTCTGGGCGATGGTTTCAGGAGCGTGCGGACAGAGGGTGAGAGGATCATGGCCGGCGCAGGTGCGCCCCTTTCTTCTGTCGCAAATGCGGCCTGGGAGGCCGGACTGACGGGGATGGAATTTGCCGCCGGGATTCCGGGGACTTTGGGCGGCGCCCTGCGGATGAACGCGGGAGCCTATGGCGGGGAAATGGCCCAGGTGGTGGAATCCGTAAGGGTCATGGCGCAGGACGGGGAGATTTTGACGCTGTGCAATGCGGATATGGAGTTTGGATACCGCACCAGCGCCATCAAGGACAGATACTATGTAGTGCTGCAGGCCGTGCTGAAGCTGTCGGCGGGCCGGCAGGAGGAGATCGGGGAGAGGATGAAAGAGCTTTCCCGTCGACGCAGGGAAAAGCAGCCGTTGGAATTTCCCAGCGCGGGGAGCGTCTTTAAGCGGCCAGAAGGCTATTTTACGGGGAAGCTCATCATGGATGCGGGGCTTGCGGGGAAAAGCTGCGGGGGTGCGCGGATCTCGGAAAAGCACTGCGGCTTTATTGTCAATGCGGATCACGCGACGGCGGCGGATATCGCCGAACTGATCGGGGAAACGGTCAGGACGGTCCGGGATAAATTCGGGGTCACCCTGGAGCCGGAAGTGATCCTGCTGGGGGATTTTTAATTTCAAAAGAAAAAGAGAGGTGCCTATGAGGTTCGTGGTCGTGACCGGCATGAGCGGGGGCGGGAAAAGCACAGCCATGCGCATGCTGGAGGATATGGGGTTTTACTGCGTGGACAATCTGCCTGTGATGCTGATCGAGAAGTTCATGGAGCTGTTATCCGAACCGAACACGGAGATCGAGAAAGCGGCGGTGGGGATCGATGTGCGCACCGACCAGTCCTTTGCCCAGGCGGAGAGGATCCTGCAGACGCTGCGCCAGAACGGTATGGCTTTTGAGGTCCTTTTTATGGATGCGTCCGACAGCGCGCTGCTGAAACGATACAAAGAGAGCAGGCGCATGCATCCGCTGTGTACGCCGGACAAGCCCAGGATCGAGGACGGAATCGCCAGGGAGCGCGAGGTCCTAAAACAGATCGAGCAGGACGCCGATTATGTGATCGATACCTCCAAGTTGCTCACCAGGGAACTGAAGGAGGAGCTGGACCGTATATTTATAAAAAATGAGGCCTATGACAGCCTCATCGTCAATATTCTTTCCTTTGGCTTCAAACACGGGATCCCCGGAGATGCGGATCTGGTCTTTGACGTCCGTTTCCTGCCCAATCCCTTCTATATCGATGAACTGAAATATCTTACCGGCAATGATAAGGGCGTGCAGGACTATGTGATGTCCTTTCCGGAAGCTTCGGCGTTTCTGGATAAACTCACGGATATGCTGCTGTTTTTGATCCCGAATTATATCAAGGAAGGAAAATATCAGTTGGTGATCGCCATCGGCTGTACGGGCGGCAGACACAGGAGCGTGACGCTGGCCAATGGGCTTTACGGAAGGCTGAGGAGGGAAAACGCGGGGTTTGGCGTGACGATCAGCCACAGGGATATCTAATATGTCGTTTTCATCCGGAGTAAAACAGGAATTATATAGGCACATCGGCACACAGCGCCACTGCCAGGTCGCGGAGCTTGCCGCCATCCTGCACTTTTGCGGCTGCCCGGGGCAGCCGGATGTAGGCTATTTTTTACAAATCAGGTCAGAAAACGGGTTAGTTGTCAGAAAAAGCTTTACATTATTGCAGAAAGCGTTTAAGATGAGTGAAGGAGTCGAAGTCTGCAAAGCGGGTTCCGGCGGATATGCGCTGCGGGTTCGGGATGGGGATCTGGCAGGGAAGATCCTGCGGGATACCGGGCTGCTGCGGACGGACGGAAGCTTTTGGCAGGACTTTTCCGAGGCGCCGATAGCGGATGCCGTTGTGCAAGACGTCTGCTGCAAGCGGGCTTTCATACGGGGAGCGTTCCTTTCGGCAGGATCCGTCAGCGATCCTCAAAAAGGGTATCATCTGGAGATCGTGTGCAGCCGGATGGAACAGGCCAGCCAGCTTCAAGCCCTGCTTTCGGAGTTTGAGATAGAGGCGCGGATCGTAACCAGGAAGAAATATTACGTCGTCTATCTTAAAGAGGGGGCCGGGATAGCGGATCTTCTGAATGTGGCGGAGGCGCATGTGGCGCTGATGGATTTTGAAAATTCCAGGGTCGTCAGGGATGTGCGCAACGCCGTGAACCGCAGGGTGAACTGCGAGACCGCCAATATTACCAAAACTGTGACGGCGGCGTCGCGGCAGGTGGAGGATATCCTTCTGCTGCAGGAAAAGTACGGTTTGGAAAGGCTGCCGGACGGACTGCGGCAGATGGCGCAGGTGCGGCTGGAATATCCCGATGCGCCGCTGAAAGAGCTGGGAGGCTATCTGGATCCTCCCGTAGGCAAATCGGGTGTGAACCATCGTTTGAGGAAATTGAGTGAGTTGGCTGATCGTATCAGGGAATGATAAGGAGGAAAATTGATGAAAAAAAAGGCGGTGACGATCAATCTGGAACAGGGCCTGGAAGCCAGGCCGGTGGCCATGCTCGTCCAGGTTGCCAGCAGGCACAGCAGTTCCGTGTATCTGGAAATGGAAGGCAAGAAGGTGAATGCCAAGAGCATCATGGGAATGATGAGCCTTGGGCTTGACACCGGGGAAATGGTGACGGTGATCGCGGACGGACCCGACGAAGACGCGGCAGTCGCCGATATAACGGATTATCTTTGCAGGAAAAACTGAGAACGGACAGCAAATGAGGGGAGGCATATGTAAATATGTCTCTTTTGCGTTAAGGGAAGGTTATGACGGAAAAGAAGCTTCTTTTTATTTATAATCCCAAGGCCGGGAAGGGGCAGATCCGGCAGCATTTGCTGGATATCATCGACATTTTTACAAAAGCCTCCTATGAGGTCACGGCATGTCCGACCCAGTGCGCGGGGGAGGCCGTGGAACTGGCGGCCCAAAAGGCGGATGCGTATGATCTGGTGGTTTGCAGCGGCGGGGACGGCACGCTGGACGAGGTGGTGAACGGCCTGCTCAAAGCTACCCGGCAGCGCGTCATCGGCTATGTGCCGGCCGGCAGCACCAACGATTTCGCCAACAGCCTTTGCCTGCCGAAAAATATGGGCCTAGCGGCGCAGGCCGCGGTGGGCGGCAGACGGTTTTTCTGCGACGTGGGCATATTTAACGGGAAGGCGTTTGTTTATATCGCGGCGTTTGGGCTTTTTACCGAGGTGTCCTATGAAACGCCCCAGGAGTTCAAAAACGTGTTGGGCCATATGGCGTACATTCTGGAGGGCGTGAAAAAACTGACGGCGATCCGGTCCTATCATCTGAGGATCACGGCGCAGGAAACGGTGATCGAGGACGATTTTCTTTACGGGATGGTGACCAATTCTATGTCTGTAGGCGGATTTAAGGGAATCACGGGGAAATTTGTGGATTTAAGCGACGGCATGTTTGAAGTGACGCTGGTGAAGCGGCCCAGGAATCTGGACGAACTCAACCGGATCCTGACGGCGCTGACCCAGCAGGATGTCAATACCGATCAGATGTATTGCTTTAAAACGGACCGCCTGAAAATAGAATCCGACGAGGAGGTCGCCTGGACGCTGGACGGGGAGTTCGGCGGGAGGCATACGGAAACGGTGATCGAAAACCGGCGCCGGGAGCTTTGTATCATGGTTCCCGAGGCGGCTGGACCGTGACATGAAAAAAATATATTTGCCATATTTCCTTTTTTTTGAAAATGGAGTATAATGTTTGCGGTTGGACATCATTATATGATACGGAGGTAATGCATATGTTAGTATCTGCTGCTGAAATGCTGAAAAAAGCGAAGGCTGGCCACTATGCCGTAGGCCAGTTCAACATCAATAACCTGGAGTGGACGAAGGCGATCCTGCAGACTGCGCAGGAGTTGAATTCTCCCGTTATCCTGGGCGTGTCCGAAGGCGCCGGCAAGTATATGTGCGGCTATAAGACGGTCGTGGGTATGGTCAACGGTATGCTGGAGGAGATGAAGATCACCGTTCCGGTTGCCCTGCATCTGGATCATGGCTCCTATGAACACTGCTACAAGTGCCTGGACGCCGGCTTTTCATCCATCATGTTCGACGGTTCCCATTATCCCATCGAAGAGAACGTCGCCAAGACCACTGAGCTGGTAGCGGCCGCTCATGCCAAGGGCGTTTCCATCGAAGCGGAAGTTGGCGCGATCGGCGGCGAAGAGGATGGCGTGATCGGCATGGGCGAGTGCGCGGATCCCGACGAGTGCAAGAAGATCGCGGATCTGGGCGTTGATTTCCTGGCCGCGGGCATCGGCAATATCCATGGCAAATATCCCGCCAACTGGAAGGGACTTTCCTTTGAGACTCTGGACGCCGTTCAGCAGAAGACCGGCGATATGCCCCTGGTCCTGCACGGCGGCACCGGTATTCCTGCCGACATGATCCGGAAGGCCATTTCCCTGGGCGTTGCGAAGATCAACGTCAACACCGAGTGCCAGCTCGCTTTCACCGCAGCGACGAGGGAGTACATCGAGGCGGGCAAGGATCAGCAGGGCAAGGGCTACGATCCCCGCAAGGTGCTGGCCCCCGGCTTTGAGGCTATCAAGGCTACCGTGAAAGAGAAGATGGAACTGTTCGGTTCCGTTGGGAAAGCCTGATCTTTTGGCAAAAGAGAATAGGAAATACAGGACGGCCCGGGCGTGTGATCGCCCGGGTTGTTTTTTGCGCGCCCGGCGGCGCGCGTCTGCCTGCGTGTTATTTTCCTGCGGACTGTCACATAAGATGAAACAAGATCTTGCAGAATGGATAGAATCGCAATGCAGCAATTTATCCTATCGGTCATGGATCGCTTCGGTTATCTGGGGATCTGCTTTCTGATCCTGCTGGAAAATCTCTTCCCGCCGATCCCGTCGGAGATCATCCTTCCTTTCAGCGGCTTCATGACCACATATACCAGGATGAAGGTCTGGGGCGTCGTTTTTTTCTCCACGGTCGGCTCCACCGCCGGGGCATTTTTGCTCTATTGGCTGGGGAGCCTGCTTAGGGCCGACAGGCTGGGCCGCTTTTGGGACAGGAGGCTGGGCCGTTTGCTGGGATTTCGGAAAGAAAATGTGGAACGGGCCATGAACTGGTTTGAGAGGCGGGGAAGAAAGGCCGTGCTGTTCGGACGCTGCGTGCCCATCGTGCGTAGCCTCGTGTCCATCCCGGCGGGGATGGCCGGCGTCAGGCTGCCGGTCTTTTTCGTTTATACGGTGATCGGCAGCGCCGTATGGAATTTCCTTCTGGTATCCCTGGGCGCGCTTCTGGGCGCATCCTGGGAAGCGGCCAGCCAATGGCTGGGCAGGTATTCCCTCTGCGCGAAAGCGGCGATGTGGATCCTGATCGCAGTATTTTTGATCAAAATAGCGTGGGAAAGGAAAAGAGCCGGACGGAAATAGAAGAGAAGGCCCCTAAAAAGGGAGGATGCCAGGCAACCCGCCGTTGCCTGGCATTTTATTATGAAAAAGCTATTTAAGTTTAGAAATCGTCTCTTTCTTTATGGATTCAGTATAGGAAATGAAAGTAACGAAAGGATGATGATGAAAAAAACTTTCCGTTAAAGAAATATGAACAAAAAATGAACGCCCAAAACCCCACCGAAGGTGAAATTTTGAGCGTTTAAAGACATTTTTTGCCTGTGAAAACAGGATCAGTCCTGTTTACCGTCCTTTTTACGGTTCCGATACCGCGTCAGAGCGTTCTGGATCCGGTCGTTGGGATCGATGAGGTCGCTGATGGAAACGTCGTGGTTTAAGGTGTCGATCAGATAGGCGATGTATTTGCTCAGATCGCAGTTGACGTACCATTCGCGGCTCAGCAGCGCGGGCGTCTGATAGATCAGGTTGGTGGTCAGCACGCGGTCGATATCGCCGTTGGCGTAGGCCTGATCGAACTTGTCCACCCCGTTTGTGAACAGGCCAAAGGTGGCGCAGATGAAGATCTTGCGCGCCCCTCTTCCCTTTAAGGCCCGGGCGACTTCCAGGGCGCTGTCCCCGGAGGAGATCATGTCGTCGATAATGACCATGTCCTTGTCTTTCACGCTGGGACCCAGAAATTCGTGGGCAACGATGGGATTGCGGCCGTTGACGATCCTGGTATAGTCCCTCCGCTTATAAAACATGCCCATATCGAGGCCCAGCACGTTGGCGATATAGATCGCCCGGCTCATGCCGCCTTCGTCGGGGCTGATGACCATCATGTGGTCGGAATCGATCTGCAGGTCGGGCTCGGCATTCAGCAGGTTTTTGATGAACTGATAGGCGGGCTGTACCGTCTCGAAGCCGTGCAGGGGAATGGAATTTTGCACCCGGGGATCGTGGGCGTCAAAGGTGATGATATTGTCCACGCCCATTTTTACAAGCTCCTGGAGCGCGATGGCGCAGTCCAGGGATTCTCTCGAGGAGCGCTTGTGCTGCCTGCTTTCGTAGAGATAAGGCATGATGACCGTGATCCGGCGGGCCTTGCCTCCTACGGCGGCGATAATGCGCTTTAAGTCTTGATAGTGGTCGTCCGGGGACATATGATTGACCTGTCCGCAGAGGGAATAGGTCTGGCTGTAGTTCGTAACGTCCACCAGAAGATACAGGTCCATGCCCCGCACGGATTCCAGTATTTCGCCTTTGCCCTCGCCGGAGCCGAAACGCGGCACGCGGCTCTTTAAGATATAGCTGTTCCTTTGATAACCGGAAAAGGCCAGTGTGGTTTTATGCTGGCTTTCCCGTTCCGTCCTCCATTTTTCCAGGTAAGCATCAATTTTTTCGGCCATGGATTCGCAGCCTCTGAGAGGGATGATCCCCAGGGAACCGACGGGGATCGTCTCTAAGTCCCGGGTCTCTTCGCGGACAGTCATTCAAAAATCCTCGCTTTCTTAATTGGCGGTTATTTAGTTTTGAGAAGCGTTTTTCTTCACCTTTTTACACATGCGGATATCCGGCCCGGTCAGCTTGCAGAACTCAAAGCTGCTGGTGATCCGGGAAAAGATCCGGTCCTGATATCTGTTCCGGCAATCTTCCAGAGAAAGATTCGTGGAGATGATCATCGGCTTTTTGCGCAGCAGGCGTTCGTTGATGCAGGTAAAAAAGTGGGAAAGCGTGAGCGCCGTCGCGATCTCGGTGCCGAGATCATCTATGATCAGAAGGTCGCACTGAAAAAGGTCGCTGTAAAGAGCGGACATCTCTTCCTGGTTCTGGAACCGGAAAGCGTTCCGGGAAAGCATATCAAAGAGGCCGGCCGCGCTGAAATAGATCACGGAGCAGCCCATATCCAGACATTCCCGGGCAATACAGTTGGAAAGAAATGTCTTGCCCGTCCCCACTGTACCATAAAAGAACAGGTTTTGGTAGATGGTTTTGAAATTTGAAGAAAAATTTTTGCATTTTTCCACGATCTGCCGGTAATGGGACAACGCCTCGCCCTCAAACCACTCGTAGGACAGAGAGGCGAAATTCTCCTGTTCCAGCACCTGACGGAGATTGGATTGTTCGTAGAGCAGGGCGATCTCCGCCTGACGGAAGCAATGGCACTTCTGCCCGTCGATATAGCCGGTGTCGCCACAGTCGGGACAGTCGTAGACCGGCTGCAGAAAATCCTCCGGGTAGCCGTTCTGCCGCAAAAGCTTCGCCCTGTCGTCTGCCAGACGGGAAAGGCGGTCCCGCAGCTCTTCCAGGGCGCTGTCGTCCCCGGCCAGCATTTTCTTGCCCTGGGCGACGGAGTACGCCGCCACCGATTCGTCCAGCGCCCGATACCCGGCCACCGTATTATAAATATGATGCAGCCGCTGTTCGTGCAGGTGGCGGTTGCGCGTCTGCCGCTCTTCGTACTGGCGCATGATATGATTATACTGGGAAATTGTCAGTGCCACGTTAATTCTCCTTGAGCAGCGCCTTCTCCAACGCTTCAAAATCGTAATCGTTGTGCATGAACCGGTTGTACTCGCTGATGGAACCGGTTTTGGCAGGCTTGGCGGACTTGGCCTTCTGATAGGAGCTGTCCAGCCCGGCGATATCGGAAACGTGGTGTACCCCGGCCTTGTGCCAGGCGGCGAGGATGCTGTCCGCATAGGCAAAACGGTGTTTGTCCGTGGCCAGCACGGTCCGCTCGCATGCTTCCAGGATCACATCCGTCTCAAAACCGTATTCTTCCATCCAGCGGCGGATATAGGAAACCTCGCTCTGGGTGGGCGTGCTGGTTTTTCCCAGGGCATTCATGATGCTGTAAACGCTTTTGTCGTAGCGGGAGGAATGACGCCTGGCCTCTTCCGAGGTGGTGACGCCTGCCTGCGCCCAACTGACCGCCACCTTTTCCATGTAGCGGAAATCCTTCTTGCCGCGTTCCACGCAATACTGCAGAAGATAGTCGATCAGCTCGTCCGAGAATTGGAGCTTATCCGAGAAAAACAGGATGGACTTCATATCGGAGGAACTCAGCGTGCGGCCCAGGTATTGCTCCGCGATGTAAAAAAGCTGCGCCGTGCTTTCGCGCTTGCCAAATTCCTTCAGATCGTCCAGCGAATAAGAGGGTTTCTCATAGGGGGACAAAAGAGGAATGGCCTGGCGGGAAATGACCGCGACAGAGGAAGAGGGGTCGAACAGCGGTTTGGCCGCCGCAGGCCGCGCCTCCCCGATGCGGGAAAGATCGTTCATATGGATCTGCTGCAGGTTCCGGTCGCTGTCGTAGGACAGCGTAAGCACGCCGCACTTCTCCCAATAGCGAAGCGCCCGCAGGACATCCTTTTCCGTGTGGTTGAAGCAGTCCGCGATCTGGCTGATACTGACGTCCCCGTGCGCCTGGAGCATACGCACGAGATAAAGATATATTTTGAGCTGCGCATCGTTGGCGTCTTTCATGTACTGGTCGATAAAAATATTGGAAATGACCGTGGCCTCCGGGCGGCAGTCATTTGTCAGCATGATCCTTCCCATAATCAGTATCCCCACTTCTCTATAGACTCGCTGTAGGGCGCGTCCCCTCACCTTTCGAGATTATAGCACAAGTGTCCGGAAAAGGAAACAGGGAATTTGCCAGAAAGCCTTGTAAACACTGGGCTTGCGGGCTTTTGTGGAAAATGTGGAAAGTGTGGAAACGGGAAAAAATCCCTTTATTTTCCTTTATTTTTCGACAAAAAATATCCACAGGCAAAAGGGGAGATCCGAACGCCCCAGCCTGTGGATTGTGTGGACAAATTATTGCGAAAGCAGGTTTTCGCCGATATTTACCACATTACCGGCTCCCATAGTTATCAACAGGTCGCCGTTGATACAATTTTTTAAAATAAATTTTTCGATCTCTTCAAATGTGTGAAAATAAAAACATTCCTTGCCGTTTTTCTGTATCAAAGCCTGGATGTCAGCGGAACTGACGCCCAGGGTGTCCGTTTCCCTGGCAGCGTAAATGTCGGTAAGGATCACCTTGTCGGCAAGACAGAGGGCCTCTGCAAATTCGTGGAGAAAGGCCTTCGTGCGGGTATAGGTATGGGGCTGGAACACGCACCAGAGCGTGCGGTGCGGGATTTTTCGGGCGGTCGTTAACGTGGCGGTGACCGCCGTAGGGTGGTGCGCGTAATCGTCTACGATCGTAACGCCGTTAACCTGCCCCTTGTATTCAAAACGCCGGGTGGTACCGTGAAAGGCGGCCAGCGCTTTTTGGGCGGCCTGCGGATCTACTCCCAGCAGATCCGAAAGGGCCAGCGCGGCCAGCGCGTTCATGATGTTGTGGGCGCCGGGCACGCCCAGGGTGATGAGCCCGCCGTCCTGGCCGAAACGGCGCAGGCGGAAAGTCCCGTTCGCCCTGTCGTCATAGGAAATGTCCGCCGCATGGTAATCGGCCTCAGGC
>X22_European_Rabbit__coassemble_82_pt1 | contig 24533 bp, 20 predicted proteins | sample X22_European_Rabbit__metabat2_low_PE_003 | metagenome-assembled genome bin X22_European_Rabbit
CGTCCACGCTGTCCGTTACCATTTGAATCGTTGCTTTTGCCATTTCCCGGATCTCAATATGCTCAGGGAGCGTCCTGCCGTTCAGAAAAGGCAGGATCTCCGCGATGTCCTCCGCCTGATCCCCGATCCGCTCCATGTCCGTGACCATTTTTAACGCGGCGGATATCTGCCTAAGATCCCTCGCCACCGGCTGCTGCTGCAATAAAAGCCGCAGGCAGATGGACTCGATCTGCCGCTCTTTTTCATCTATCTCATGGTCGAGCGGGGCGATCTTTACCGCCAGCGCATCGTCCTTTTGGATCAATGCGGAAACCGCAAGGGAAATCACTTCTTCGCACAGTGCCCCCATCCTGATCAGCTCCTGGTTGAGCGTATTAAGCTGCTCGTCAAACCGTGTCCTCATTATCCAAATCTCCCTGTAATATAATCCTCGGTGCGTTTGTCTGCAGGCCGGGAAAACATTTTTTCCGTATCCCCGTACTCTATGAGTTCCCCTAAAAGAAAAAATGCCGTCCGATCCGAGATCCGCACCGCCTGCTGCATATTGTGGGTAACGATAACGATGGTATACCTCTTTTTGAGTTCCATCGCCAGATCCTCAATTTTAGATGTGGAGATCGGATCCAGGGCCGAGGTGGACTCATCCATCAGAAGGACGTCCGGCCTTACCGCCAGGGCACGGGCGATGCAAAGCCTTTGCTGCTGTCCGCCGGAAAGGCCCAGCGCGTTTTTTTTCAGCCGGTCTTTTACTTCGTCCCAAATCGCCGCATCCCTGAGGGATTGCTCCACAATATCGTCAAGCTTTGCTTTCGCGCGGATCCCGTGAGTGCGCGGGCCATAGGCCACGTTGTCGTAGATGGACATAGGGAAGGGGTTGGGTTTCTGGAATACCATGCCGATATTCTTGCGAAGAGCCGTCACATCCCGGCCGGCAGCATAGATTTCCTCGCCCCGATAGGTCAGTGATCCGGTTACTTTCACGCCTTCGATCAGATCGTTCATTCGGTCGATCGTCCGCAGGAATGTGGATTTGCCACAGCCGGACGGCCCGATCAGGGCGGTGATATGGCGTTCTGGGATATCGAGGCAAATGTCCTTCAGAGCGTGCGTTTCGCCGTAATAAAAGTCAAGGTTCTTTGCGGAAATAATCGTATCAGCCATAAGTCAGCTCCTTTTGAGTTTCCTGCCCAGAAAGTTTGCGGAAAAATTGAGGATCACAGTGAGGATCAGCAGGATGGCCGCGATAGAAAAGGCAACCGCAAAATCCGCGTTTTCTTTGGCATAATGATAGAGCGCAACGGTGAGGGTAGCGCCCGACGCGCCCGCCAGCCGGTCAGGGGAAAAACGCTGCATCGCCATGCTCATACCGGCGGTATACATAAGCACCGCGCTTTCTCCCACCACACGGCCCGCAGCGAGAATACATCCCGTAACGATACCGTCGATGGAGGAAGGCAGTACCACCGTGCGGATCATGTGCCATTTCCCGCTTCCAAGGCCAAGGGCGCCCTCCCGGAAGGATACCGGCACCGTTTTCAGGCTCTCCTGCGTTGACCTCATAATGGTGGGCAGGATCATGATCACCAGCGTCAGGGAACCGGCAAGCAGCGTTTTTTGCAGTTTCAGCGCCGTGCAGAAGATAATAACGCCAACAAGGGCGTAAATGATGGAAGGGATCCCTGCCAGCGTTTCGGAAGCAAACTCAATGGCCGCCACAAACCTTTTGCTCCTGGCATATTCCGTAAGATAGACCGCCGCGCCCACTCCCAATGGAAGCGCCACGGCCAGGGAGACAACGATCACAAAAACCGTATTTTTGATCGCTGGCAGAATGCCCACCGTGTGGTTTATGACGCTCTCGGCGGTGGATAAAAACCGCCAGTTGATGCCGCCTATCCCCCGAAAAAGGATATATCCGATGAGAAACAAAAGCAGCAGGGCCGTGACGGCAGCGCATCCGTACAGAAGGATCCGGCCTGCAATTTCATAGATTTTCCGTCTCACGTCAAGCCTCCTTCTCTCTTTTTAAAACGAGGTTCAAAAAGGCGTTGATCAGCATGATAAAGAGAAACAGGACAAGCCCGATGGAAAATAACGCCTGACGCTGTAAGCTCCCATCCTGCGAATAGTTTAACTCAATGGAAATGCCGGTGGTGAGAAAGCGCACAGACCGGGTAAGGGCTGGCATGTTGGCCACATTTCCCGCTACCATCATAATCGCCATGGCCTCCCCGATGGCCCGCCCAATTCCCAATACCACCGCGGCCGCGATACCGCTCTTTGCCACAGGGGCAGAAACGCGGAAATACGTTTCCAGCTTTGTCGCGCCGAGGGCCAGGGACGCCTCCTCATACTCTTTTGGTACCGCTTCCAAAGCCGTCTCCGAAAGAGAGATGATAGAAGGCAGGATCATCACAGCCAATACGAGGATGGCCGCAAGCAGGCTGTCCCCGGCAGGCAGATCCAGCCAGTTACGCAGCGCCGGAACAAGGACGCACATACCCACAAGGCCATAGACCACCGACGGGATGCCCGCCAGAAGGCTTACAGTCGGACGAAGGATATCCGCCACCTTCTTCGGCGCTGCCTTGGCCAGAAACACCGCCGTAAAGAACCCGATGGGCACGCCAATTGCGATGGCTCCCGCAGTACCGTATATTGAGGTAAGGATCAGAGGGAGGATGCCGTACTGATCCTGTCCCGCCGCCCATGTTTTCCCGAAAAGGAAATTGGCAAGGCCTACTTTCCGGATCGCCGGGATTCCTGAAATGACAAGGTAAATGGTAATGAGCAGTACAAACCCCACCGCTATCAGTCCGCACAGGGTAAAGAGGATCTGCATGACCCTCTCCACCGCGTTTTGTTTCATCCTTTTCATATCAGTTCGGATATACGGCACCGGCCACTGTAATGTACTCTGCCGCTTCCTCACTCGATGCGAAATCGAGGAATGCCTGGGCTGCTGCAGAAAGTTCCACGCCTTCCTTTGTGACCATCACAAAGGGACGCTGGATCGTATAGCTTCCGTCCTTAACGGTAGCCTCGCTGGGGGCGACGCCGTTTATTTTTGCGACGGCGACGCTGCTGTCCACAGCGGAGAGGGAGGCATATCCGATGGCGTTTTCATTGGAAGCGACATTCCCAATGACATCGCCGGTAGAGCCGTACTCGTTGGTATAGACACAGGCGCCTTCCACACCCACGATCTCCTCGAAAGCGCTGCGCGATCCGGAGCCGTCCTCACGGCCGTATACCGCAATGGGCGCGTCCGCGCCGCCAAGCTCAGACCAGTTGGAAATTTTCCCGGTAAAAATATCCGCGATCTGTTCCGTAGTCAGATCTGTGACAGCGTTTTGGGGATTTACCACAACGGCGACGCCATCCAGCGCGACCACATGGGCTACAGCGCCCTGCTCCATCTCTTCCGGCTTGAGTTCACGGCTGGAAAGGCCGATGTCGCAGGTCCCGTCCAGGACGCCGCTGATGCCGGAGCCGGAACCGGTGCCGGAGTAGTTGACCGTAATATCCGGTTCCTTTTCCTTAAAAGCTTCGGTCAGCGCCCCCATCACATCCGCCATAGAGGTAGAACCGTCTGTGTTGACTGTACCACCTTTCTGGTTTCCGGAGCATCCGGCGAGTATCGAAAACCCCAAAGCGGCAATAAGCGCAAGTGAAACTACTTTCTTCATTTCAAAATTCTCCTTTGCATATTTTTCGTTCCCTTTCCGGTCACAATTATAGGATAGCGCCTAAATATCAAATCCTCTATCGCGATCCTGTAAAATGAATGTAAAATCGGCGTCCTTCTTTCACCCCGATAATTTTTTCCATCAAAAAAAGCGTTCCTGAAAACGTCGGAGGAACGCTTTCAAAAACGCTTTCCTGTCATGCAAACACAACCCCGGCTCTTACCGGATCACGAAAAAATACAGCAGCACCAAAAGCCCCAGCACGATCCGATACCAGCCGAACACCTTGAAATCATGCTTTTTGATATACCCCATCAAAAACCGGATCACAATCAGGGAGACCACAAAGGCCACCAGCATCCCCACCAGAAGAAGGGCCGCCTCCATCCCGGTAAAGGAAAACCCGAACCGCACGATCTTGAGCAGGCTGGCCCCCAGCATCACGGGGATCGCCAGGAAGAAGGTAAATTCCGCCGCCACAGTCCGCGATACGCCGATCAGCAGGCCGCCCAGGATCGTCGCGCCGGAACGGGAGGTGCCGGGGAAAACAGCCGCGATCAACTGAAAGAGGCCAATGATCAGCGCGTCCTTATAACTCAGCCTGTCAAGCCGCCGCACCCTGGCCTTCTTCCCCCGGTTCAGATTCTCGATCAGGATAAATCCGACGCCGAACAGGATCAGCATGATCGCCACCGTTACCGCATTATAAAGATATTTCTCCAGGATCTCGTCGAACAGAAGCCCCACGACGGCCGCAGGGATACAGGCCGCCAGGATCTTGAACCAGAGGACAAAGACATCCTGCCGGACGACGCTCTTTGCTTTACGGGAAAAATCAAAGGGAAATATTTTCTTCCAATACAATACGACCACAGCCAGGATCGCCCCCAACTGGATCACCACCAGGAACATATCCCAAAATTCCTTTGATACGTCCATATGTACAAATTCATCCAGCAGGATCATATGCCCCGTACTGCTGATGGGAAGCCATTCCGTGATCCCTTCCACGACCCCGAACAATATCGCTTTTAAGATCCCCAATACCGTTTTCATTTTCCGCTCCTTCCCCTCCGGCCCTCCGGCAGCGCCGAACCAGCATATGCGCCTGTCATATACTTATGCCGCACGATCAAAAAAAATCATAACCGTCAGCGGCCGTATACTTCTTTCGCAAACTTCACCAGCACCGGGAGGGAACGTTCCACCTTCTCCGTATCCACGCAATAGGCCATGCGGAAATAGCCGGGACAGCCAAAGGTATCCGCCGGCACCAGCACCAGATCGTAGGCCAGCGCTTTCTGGCAGAAAGCTATCGCATCCTCCTCCAGCGCCTTCGGGAAAATATAGAAGGTGCCCGCAGGCTTCACCACATCGAAGCCGATATCCGTCAGGCAGTCATAGAGAAGATTCCGGTTCTTCTCATAAATGGAAAAATCCGCCGTCTGATCCAGCACCCTGGATACCGCCAACTGCATCAGAGTGGCCGGGCAATTGTGGCCAATCCCCCTGGAGATCTGGCCGCACATATTTACGATCGTCGCGGCATCCGGACAGGCCGGATTCACCGCCAGATAGCCGATCCGATCTCCCGGCAGGGACAGCGCCTTGGAAAAAGAATAACAGGAAATCGTATTCGCATAAAACTTGGACACATAAGGCTGTTTTTTGCCATCAAATACGATTTCACGATAAGGTTCATCTGATATAAGGAAAATGTCATGGCCGTACTCCGCCTGCTTTTTCAAAAGGACATCGGCCAGCCTGCGCAGCGTTTCCTCGGTATAGACCGCACCGGAAGGATTGTTGGGGGTATTGACCAGCACGGCCGCCGTCTTTTCGTGGATCATCTGTTCAAAAGCCTCAAAGTTGATCTGAAAAGACGTGGTATCAGCGGGCACTACCTTTAAAACCGCCCCCGTCAGATTCACATAGGGCTGATATTCCGGGAAGTAAGGCGCAAAGGTCAGCACTTCGTCGCCGGGCACTGAAACGGCCCGCAGCGCATGGGCGATCGCAGCAGCAGCAGCAGAGGTCGGGAAAATATGCTCCGGGCCGTAATTCATTCCGAACCGTTCGTTTAAGGAACGGGCAATGGCCTCTTTCACGGAAGGGATCCCCAGCGTCGGGCTGTACCCATGTACTGTCATGGGGTCTTCCTCTTCCAGCAGGGAGATCACCGCCTCCTTAAAACACGAAGGCACCGGCACCGAGGGATTCCCCAGGCTGTAATCAAACACGTTCTGCCTGCCGATCTGCCCGGCCCGCACCGTCGCCGCCTCAGACAGCGTGCGGATCACAGATTTTGCTCCCAACATTTCTTTATACTTCTGTACGATCATCGCTCTGCTCCCTCTTCTATGCCGCAGTCTCCGTTAGCATAAACTTAAATTTTTCTGTTATTTTACTACATTCGCCAGGCGGTTGCAAGATTTGCGGGAAAAAAAGGAAGCGGCAGGGCCAGGCGCCCCGGGACGTATCACCTGTCCCAGAGCGCTTCTGCCCTGCCGCCTTTTGTTCTTCTTCTCACAGCCCTTACTGCAGCGGCTGTTTATTTTCACTTTCCTCATCCGGAGCAGACTTCCCGATCTCGTCCTCCCAGGATTGAAGAGCCTCGTGGGACGTGTAGGAACCCAGCGTAACGGTTATGGTCTTTTCCTCATATCCCCTGTTTCCCTGTTCCATTATGGTCATCTTCACAGTCTCCCCCGCCTTATAATAGGTGAGCAGTTCCTTTAAATCCTCGATGGTTTCCACCTTCTGTCCGTCAAAAGCCGTGATCACGGAGCCTTCCCGCAGTCCTGCCTTCTGCGCGGACGTATTGTCCTCTATCTCTACCACATATACGCCCATCGGGATCCCGTAGGCTTCCTCCACGTCGGCGGGCACGCTGCGCCCGGTAATGCCCAGCCAGGCCGCCTGTGCCTCCGGCGCCTTTTCCCTGCTTTGACGGTTCATCAGATCCTCCATGATCGGAGCCGCCGTAGAGATAGAAATGGCATAGCCCATCCCTTCCACTTCTGTAGAAGCGAACTTCGCGGAATTGATGCCGATCACTTCGCCTTTCATGTTCAGCAGAGCGCCGCCGCTGTTGCCGGGGTTAATGGCGGCGTCCGTCTGGATCAGGGCCGCGTCCGTGGTATCGATCTGACGGTTCAGCGCACTGATGATACCTGTCGTCACGGATTGCCCGTAGCCCAGCGCATTGCCGATGGCCACCACCTGCTGCCCGACCACCAGCGTCTCGGAATCGCCGATCTGCGCCACCCGGATCGTTGCTTTTGTCTCTTCCGGGATCTCCTCCATCTTCACCGCGATCACCGCCAGATCGTTATCCGCATCCGTTCCCTTAATGTTCGCGTTCATCACGCTGTTGTCCACAAAGCAGACGGAAAGCGTCTCCGCTCCCTCCACCACATGGTTATTGGTCACGATCAGCAGCTCGTCTTCGTTTTCTCCGATGATAATGCCGGAACCGCTGCTCTGCACCTCTCTTTCATAGGTGCGTCCCCCCATACCGAACATGCTCAGATAGTCGCGCACCTCCTGAACGGAAGTATTGGTAATGGATACCATGGAGGGCATAACGCCGGCCACAACATCGCTGACATCCAAAGACTGGCTGTTCTGAACGCCGTCGTCCGTCACCGAGGTCGTGCGCAGCACGGTATGCCCGGTTTGCTGATCGGCGGAAGGTTCTGCCGGATCCCGGGTCACTGTGGCCTGCGCCGTGGCCGCTGCGTCCTGGCCGAGCATTTTCCCGGCCGCATAATTGACGCCCCAGAACGTGCCGGCCGCCACTGTGCCGAAAAGCGCCGCTCCAAGCACAATGGCCAACGCCTTTTTGCCCCGGCCGCCTTTACGGCCTTTCTTTTTGTCCTTCGCTTCCCGGGACTGTTGTCCGCCTGCGTTGTCAAACATATTGTTTTCAGCCTGCTGCTGATTCCTGATCTCTTCTTCGTACAACATAAGACAAATCCTCCTTTTGTTTTTTCTTAATCATAAAGCAGAATTTTGTTCAAAAAATGTTTGTTTTGTGAAAAAGCTGTGATCATTTCCACAAAAAAACAGGATCATCCGTTCCAATGATCCTGCGCCTTCCCTGTCCTTTTATCCGGGGCCAAAAGCCCTGCAGAGCAGCCTCTTTTTAATATTTAATACTGGCAAAATCAATGCTCGTCAGCAGATTCGCCAGCAACACGATAAACGGCATCATGATCTCGCATACCTGCACGAAGAAACTGGCGATATCCTCCGTGATCCCGCCGAAATGCCGGAAGGCCACATAACAGTAATACAGAAACGCCAGCAGCGCTCCCACCAGGCAGCAGATTGCCACGTCCAGATCCAGCTTCATCATGCCGACAGAGCTTATTATGATATAAAATACCATAAACGCCGCCACAAGGATCCGGTTCTTATCATCGCCCACATAAAAGGAACATTTGCTCTCCTGGGTGTGCTTGAAGCAGACGATGGACAGACCGTACAGCGCCCGGGAAAGCACAAATCCGTGGGCCAGTACCGCCCAACTGGAAAGGGGCATCTCGCTCCAGAGCCCGACAATGATAAAAAAGTAACAGACACAGATAATGATGGCAAAATAGCCGCTGTGGGAATCCCGCAAAATCTCCAGCTTCCCTTCCCTGGGCTGATGGGAACACAGCGCATCCACCGTGCGGAAAAAACCGTCGAGGAACGCACCGCCCGACAAAAAGATCGGCAACATGACGCAGACCACCGCCCCCAGAAAATTGTTGCTGAGCAGATAAGGGGAAAACAGCATCCACTCCCGGATCAGAAATCCGATGATCGCCCCCACCAACGGGACGAAGATCAGGATATATTTCATATCGTCCTTATTCCGCTTCCCCTGCCCGGAGGGAAAAACGGAATAGATCGAAAACGCCAGCCGGAAGCTGTTCCAGATATGCTTCATGTCGCGCACCTCTTCATTTCTCTTTGGTAAAATTTTCTGTGCAGGCCTTACTCGATCACAACATCGTCCGCATGCTCATTCCAGATCAGGCAGATCCACGTCTTACCGCGGTTGAGTTCTATGGGATCCCCGTTTTCGTCTACATACAGGGCCGGATCCGTATCCGCGTAGCGCGACCAGGTGCCTTCGATCATCTTCCCGCCCGTGAATACCTGCACTTTATAATCCTCTCCATGATCCACGCCTTCTTCCCAGCCGCCGTGGCACATGAAGCTCATATAACCGTTCTCATCGCGGAACTCCCCATGGCAGTACTGGAAGATAACATTATCCACCGCAAGCTGTTCTCCCGTCAGCTCGTCAATATGTTCCGCGCCATACTGATAACGGTAGTATTTATTGTCCTGCGGGTTGTATTCAAAGTAAGCCTGCACGTTGGCATAGCCGTTGGCTTTGCCGGAGGACTTGCCGCCCGGATAGAGCGCCGAAGCGTCGGGCGCGCCGGTATAATCCGCCCTCTCCCCCAGGGGCGCGAAAGTAAATTTCTCCTTATGGGTATTGTGATATGTCAGGCTGTATTCAAACCGCTCCGCCTGATCCAGCAAAAGCGCGCCGGTCGTATAGACGTTATGGGGCGCTTTACGCTTATCGGAACGCGGATACGTCTCATTGGACGCCGGCCGGTCGATCCCGGCCACCGCGCCGCTGATATTGTCCACCTGGTCGCTGTTGAGCATCGCTCCCACATAAGGGGTGGCCTGTCCGAAATGCGCATAGATCGCGTCAAATTCCAATGCACAGTAAACAAAATAATCCCGGCTGCTGCGGATATAGCCCAGATATTCCATATCCTGCCAGTTCTCAAACAGCGGCATCAGGCGGGTCACATCCGCCTTCTCCATAGGAGCTTCATAGATCACCGAAGCCTGTCCGATCCCCGCCTGGGGGCAGCCCGCCTTGATATTGTTGAGCATCACGGCCAATGGACGCATTTGCTGTTCCTCAGCCGTACATGCAAGTCCCGTCAGATAGCTGACAGGATTCTCTTCTTCTTCGTCTTTCGTCCCGCTTTCCGTCCCCTCGCTCTGCGCCTGTTCCTGATCGGTCCCGGCGGAGGCGTCAGGGCTCTCCGATTCTATGGTTTCAGCAGATGTATCTCCCGTCCCTTCGCTGCGGGCGCATGCGGCCAGCATGACGGACACGGCGAAAACAAGGCAAAATAAACTGACTTTTCTCATTCTGATTTCTCCCAAATCGATCCTATCCCAGAATAATTCCAATATATTGTACTCCCTTATGCTCCAAAAATCCAGCTTTTTCTTTTATTTATTACATTTATATTACATTTTCCCCAGTCACGCCTTCATAAGCCGAAGTTTCACTGCAACTTTCACAAGAACCGCGCCTCCCGGCATTGCGAGAAGCTCTTCCCGTTCCATGCACCCCAGTTTCAGGGACATGGCAAAATAAACGATCACGCCTACCGCCACGGAAAGGAGGATGCAGCCCGCATTCGAGGCTGCATTTAACGGCAAAACCAGCATCAGTCCGTAATAAACCGCCGCCACCGCAATTCCCATAAGGGCGGCGGCCCCCAGAGGCAGCAAAAACGTATGCACATACTCCTGCCTGTATTCCGTCGCCCTGCGGACGGAAATGCCGTTTAACACGCACATCAGCAGGGAATAGAGCGACACGGATATGGCGAGGCTGTAGATCCCCAGATCCGTATAGATCAAAAGCAGCGCCGCCGCAAGGGACTGAACGGCCAACGAGATCACCGCGTTCGTCACGGGTTTTGTCACCTTTCCCACCGCCTGGAGGATCGAATTGCTCAGCGTGGAAAGACAGTAAAACACAATGCTGGGCCCCAGCGCGGCCAGAAGCCAGCCCGCCAGCGCCACGCTGCTTTCTCCCGTGTTATATAAAAGCCGGACGATCGGCCGCGAAAGGACAGACATACCCATCGCGGCGGGGATCGCGATAAACATGATCGTCTTGATCGCCGTCCGGATCTTCTGATTCACTTCTTCTTTATTTTGAGTCTCAAAGCTGGCCGCAATACTGGGAAGTATTGCCGATGCCATAGCGGACGCCAGGGCGATCGGGATATTGGAAAGCCCCACCGCTTCCGTATCGTAGATCCCGTTGATGCGCAGCGCCTCTTCCTCTGCCAGCCCATGCACCGACTGCATCAGATTCAGATATAAGGTCTGATTGATCAGCGAACTGGCGTTATAGGCAAAGGTGCTTAAAAGCACCGGCGTGACCATAAAAAGAATGATCTTCAGGATCTCGCCGTTTCCCAGAAGCGTGGGACTGTGATCCGACTCGATCCGCTTCTGGATCGTTTTTTTATTCAGCCGGTAAACCATCAGCATAAACAAAAGCGCCGCCAGCACGCCGACCCCGATGCCCGCCGCGCTTCCCACCGCTCCCCAGGCCGCCCTGGTGAGCGTATCTTTTGCCGAAAAAAGATACATCAGCAGCCATGCCGCGCCCAGGCTTACCGCCACATGGATAATCTGCTCCAACACCTGGGAGACGGAGGTCTGCACCATCGTCCGGTTTGCCTGAAAATAACCGCGCATCACGCCCAGAAGGCCCGAAAAGAAAATCGTGGGCGCCAGCATCCGCAGCACCATGGCCGGCCTCTGGGGAAGCAGAAAACCTGCTCCGAAAAAAGCGAACAGGCTGGCCGCCCCGCCGACTACGACGACATAAAGGATCGCCACATGAAAGATACGCTGCGCGTTTTTATACTGATGCAGCGCAAGCCTCTGGGATACTACCTTGGAGATTGCCGCCGGGATACTGTAGGAGGCGATCAGCAGGATCATCTGATAATAGCGGTAAGCGGGCGTATAATAGCCGTTGCCCGCTTCCCCGATGATGTGCATCAACGGGCTTCTATATAAAAGGCCGATGATCCTGCATAAGATCCCGGCCATCGCCAGGATCCCGGCCTGTTTTACAAAGGAATTGCTTTTACTCGATTGTTCTGTCATAAATCACCTGTTCGTTCCGGGGATATCCGTTATCGCCCGCTATTCTCCCAAAAGAAATGTTTCCAGATAATCCAACCTTCTTTCCACCATTTCCAGCACAAAAATATCCGGATCCTGCTCCCGGATCTGATCCTGCGTAAAGAATCCGTTCCAATGGGGCATATAGGTGTCCCGGAAACTGCTGGCCAGAATGCCCGCCATGCTGCCCGCGAAGGAGTCCCGTACCAGAAACAGTTTCCTGGGATCCGGCGCATCCGAATGATAGACCAACGCCGTGGCATCATCCACCAAAACTGCCTGAAGATTATTTCCATTATATCCCGTCACAAAATAATTGATGTCTTTTGGCATCTTTTCCCTGTAATACGCCTCAAGATTCATCATTCTGGCCAGATCGTAGCCGGAATAATCATTCTCCTCCAGCGTCAGTTCCTCTATAGCTGGCGCTTCTATCCCCAGTTCCTTAAGGAGCGCCCTGCCCCCGATATAACCTCCGGCCAGGTTCCAGTGCGTATCGTAATGCCAGTACAGGAAATACTCCTCCTTATACTCTTTCAGATCCTCCAGCGGATATACCACCCGGATATCTGTATTCTCCCTCAAATAATCCACCAACTGCTGCACTCTGGAAAGCGGAGCCTGTTTATAATAGGAGGGCAGCATATCCTCCCCATATACGGTTTCCTTGTTGGGCGCCAGAAACAACACAAATTCGATCCCCTGCTCCGCCAGGTATGCCTGGCTCGCCGTCAGATTGCCGGCGATGGCCGCAAGCTGCTGCTGGGAAAAAAGATTGGTCCCCTTATAATCGTCGATATCGCTTTCCGCGCCGTAAAACAGCCAGTTTTCATCCCCGACCACCACTTTGTCATTCACGGAACGCTCCCTAAACAGACGCACATCCACCAGGCTGTTGAAGGAGATCAACTGGCTCCTGAAGGGCACATTGTCATTGTAATACGCCTCAAATTCCGCCGGAAAGCTCAAATAATTCTGACTGGTGAGCCTGGGCGCCCTGGTTATCACCGTATTTTCCGTGGCCTCTGTTTCAAACCGGTCCTTTGCCGCCCACCATATAGCCCGGGGCAGAAGTAAAAGCAGGGCAAAACAGATCAGCCACGCTGCCGCGATCTTTTTCTTCATGAATAGACTCCCGTTTCTCAAAAGTTCAGATAAATGGCCGGATTATATGTGCCGTTTACCAAAGACAGCATGGAAGCGCCCACCAACGCCATACAGTACAGAAGCTCCAGGATCCCGCCTTTTTGCTTCTCAAGCGCAGGGCAAAAGCGATGTATCCCCGCCTGCAAAAGCCCCATTCCCAACACGCCTGCTATGGACATGGCAATACAGCGGTGACTTACCAGCTCCTGCAGCGCAAACGTACTGTATGTATACCGCCACGGCATCAGCATCCGTTTGAGATAGGCCAGGGCCGGGGCCAGATTCGCCACCCGGAAGATCACCCATCCGAAAACCACAATGAGCATGGTGTAAAGATATTTCAGCACCCTGGTCCGATCCAGGATCTTTTTCAGCCCCAGCCGCTCCAGGATCATGAAGAACCCGTGCATCGCGCCCCAGGCAACAAACGCGGTGGTCGCGCCGTGCCATAGCCCTGTGGCAAGGAAAACAACGCTCAGATTGCAATAGGTGCGCAGCTTCCCTTTCCGGTTGCCGCCCAACGGAATATAGAGATAGTCCCGAAACCAACTGCTTAAAGAAATATGCCATCTGCGCCAGAATTCCTGGATGGAACCGGACAGATAAGGATAGTGAAAGTTCTCGCAGATCTCAAAGCCGAACAGCTTCGACAATCCTACCGCCATATCGGAAAATCCCGAAAAATCATAATAAATCTGCAGGGTGTATAAAAGAGCGGCGCACCACACCATGGCTCCCGTCACGTTATGAATGTCCTGCCCGTATATCTTATCCACACAGCTTCCCAGCACAATGGCCACCAGCACTTTTTTCCCCAGGCCATAGGAAAAGCGGCGGATGCCTTCCGCCGTCTTTTCAGACGTGATGGAACGTTCCCTAAGCTGCGCTCCAAAATCCCTGTACCGGGCAATCGGCCCCACGGAAACCTTCGGGAAAAAAGACAGATACAGCGCCATATCGACAGGATTTTTCTCCGGCGGATACACCCCCCGGTACAGATCCACCAGATAGGAGACAGCGCCGAAAGTGAAAAAGGAAATGCCGATGGGCAGCGGAATATTCTGCATCTCAAAAACCTGCCGCCCGATGATACGGTTCAAGATACGAAGAAAGAAATCAAAATATTTATAATAGCCCAGCAGCCCCAGATTGGCCAAGACGCCCACTGCCAGCGAAAGCCCCGCCCAACGCTTCGCAGCGCCGATCCACAGGCCCATACAGTAATTGAGCGCGATAGAAAACAGAAGCAACCACAAATAAGCCGGATCGCCCCATGCATAAAATACCAGGCTCGCCAGCAAAAGCAACACATTTCTTATCTGGATACTTCCCTTTTTGCCCGTTGTGCCGCAAAGCCTGTCCGCCACAAAAACGACTGGCAAAAATGCGGTAAGGAACAACATGGAATTTAAACTCATCTCTCATACTCCGACCAATCAATGCCCCGGGCCGCAAACAATCCCTTAGTATAGTATACCGCGTTTCTGAGGTTTTTCAATCTTTTTATGAAAAACAACGGCCGCGCTCAGTCGCGCCGCTCCCCCTCATTGTCGTAGCATTCGCAGAAACGGGCGGCAAAGGCCGGCGGCTCCGCTTTCACATACAGGTGGGAAATATCGCCAAATCCGTTCACGCGAAAATATGCGATCCCCTTCCGTCGCTCTTCCGTGATCACCGTCGTTACCGATGTAGGCGCCGCGCAGAAACCATGCCAGAGGGCCATGGGCGAAATGTTCAGCAGATGTCCCAGCAGCACACAGGTCACGCCGAAATGGGCAAACAGCAGGATCGTATCATTATTCACCCTCTCCGCGCGGTAAACCCTCCCGTCCCGCCGATAGCCATGATCGGCCAGTAGCCTGTCGAAGCTTCCGGTCACCCATTCATATTCCTCCCGCACTTTCCCCTTCGCCATAGCCTCAGGCTCGTACCACTTCCTACAGTCCAAAAAACGTCCCTCCGCCAGCCAGTCCTGCGGCAGCCAGTCCCAGGCGATCCGTTTTTGGCCCGGCGCGTCCGGACGGTCGATGACCGGGGCAAACTCCCGCAGCCAATCGCATTCCACCGGAAGAATTTCCTTTCCCCGCCGTTTTATTTCCTGCAGCGTATAGGCCGCCGTATCCTTCGCCCTGCCCAGCGGAGACACATAACAGGCCTTTATGTCGAGCCCCGCCAGCCGGTCCGCCAGCAGCCGCGCCTCCCGGCACCCCTTTTCCGTCAGGGAATCCCTGGTATAATCCGGATCTCCATGCCTGATCAATAAAAGCTTCATTGCAGAAGCCCCTCCTTTTCCAGATATGTCAAAAACGTCTCGCAGCCCTCTGTGATATCCGCCCAGGCCGTCGTAAAATCCCCCGTATACCAGGGATCGTCGATATCCCTGGGCCGCTTTGAAAAATCCAGAAGGCGGCAGATCTTATGCTGCGGATCCCCGCCCGTGATGCGCAGCATATTACGGATGTTATACTGCTCCGCCGCCAGCAGGTAATCGTATTCCTCATAATCTGCCCTGGTCATCTGGCGCGCAGTCTTGCCCGACGGATCCAGTCCATGCTCCCGCAGGATCCGCCGCGCGGGCGGATAGACCGGATTGCCGATCTCCTCCCGGCTGGTGGCCGCAGAAGCAATAAAAAAACGGCTGGCAAGGCCGCGCCTGGCCACCATGTCCTTTAGAATGAACTCTGCCATGGGGGAACGGCAGATGTTGCCGTGGCAGACGAAAAGTATTTTTATCATTTTCCTATAACTCCTTATAAGTCCTGTGTTTCTTCTCAAATGCTTGATTTTGCAGGGTTTATGAGCAATTCCCAAATGCCGTCTTTTCAAAGTATTTTCTCAAATCGTCTCATACTTTCTCATATTTGTCCCTGCAAAATTGGTAAAATTAAAGATATAATCTTCTATATATGGCTTTTAATTCCTCTTGCTTAATTTCGGACTTCCAAAAGTCTATTCTCGCTTGTACCTTTTGAGCATGTTTAAGATACTTAATACCCGTCATCAATGGAAGCAACGATTGTAAGAAATCAATTCTTCTTTGTAAATCCGGTATAATCTCTTCGGTAAATCCTCCCCAATGATCAGGATCTAATTGTATTTTATCGAACATTTCAAAGTCATCATTACATAACAAAAACTTTTGTATGGCCTTTTCTCTGAGAGATGGTCTGGTTTCAGACAATGCTTCAAACAAACACAAAATCTTGTTGTCTGTTGCATACTTTTCAATTATATGCGACACCCATTCTTCCTGTCGTTGTTGCACCTGTTCGTTTTCTTCTCCAATTGTAAATACTTTTGTAAATCCATTAGTTAGCCTCCATTTATAGATATAGCCAATATTACCGACAACTTTTTCAAAAATTGCGTCAAAATATCGTATATAACCTTCTGATTTCCATAATGCAAAATATGTATAATATTCATGCTCTCCTCCATCCTGTATTTTTTCGCAGAATACATCTGCATATGCGTCTACCCACGATTCATCAATAGTAAGAAACTCCACAAGAAAGGTTCCCCTACAATCCGCCATATTATCATTTTTGATTGTAAAGAAAAATACTTCTTTCAACAACTCCAAATCTGATGAAAAGAAATTCTTTACCTCCTCTGGAGTATAACAATATTCGTTAAAAAGCATTGCGAAATACATTTTTACTATAAATGCGTTGTAAGATTTCTTTTCCAATATTATTCTTGATACAGTTACATAAACTTCTTTGTCAATCGCTATAAATTTATCCAAAAATCTAAGTTTTCTATACGATGAGGAAGTAATATCTTTATCTGACTTTTCCCTCAAAAAATCTAATAACCAATCATAAGTTTCTATATTAGTGCACTCACTTGGCATAGCTTGAAAAAAGCTCAATTTCCACTCATTCTCTCTATCAGACTTGACTTGGCTAATCATACTCCATATTCCACTTGTCGTTTTTATCTTAAACAAATTTGGCAGTACATACCCCAAATCCAAACCAAGATCATTTCCAAATTGTAAAATAGCGCTAAAAACGGAGTCGGTAAGTTCTTTATTTTCACAAATTCTTTCAAGAATACAATTGATGGCATGAATTACTGCATACTTAGAACCTTCATCAACTTCCTTGATTATAGCTGATGCACTAACAAAAAACACTCTAACATGTTCGTCATCGAGAGTATCTGCATATCCTAACAATGCCTTGTTGTGTTGCTTCTCATAATCTTCATATTCAAGATCACTATAGAACCACTTATCCTCCAATAAACTATATAATTTCCATTCTTCTGTCTCAAATAGCGCTGTATCGCTTTTATATTCTATACCTTGTTTTTCCCATCCATAATATAAATCTCTTGTTATCAAATTTTTTTTAAAATCAGAACATCTCAATCCAGATACAATTTTCGTTATATGTTCTAAATCATCGACTATAATACTTGAATCTTCTGCCGTTCTAATAGCTATAGCATATTTTTTTATCACGTCAATTACTTCATCCTGAAGTTCTCCCGATTCCACAAACTGCTCTAGACTCTTCCAACATGATTCACGATACTCCTTTAGTCCTATGCTATTTAAAGGCTTAACGGTATACATCGTAAACGTATTCCCTCTTCCTAATTTGGTAGAGCGAAATTCAAATCCAAGTGCATAACTAACATATGCCAGAATAAATCTTTGAACAATTTCACTTCTCGTAATAGATTCTGATAATTTCTTGGCAATCTTTTTTTCATTATAATAATCATATCTGTAAGACTCTGAATCTATGCCATAATTATTTTCCAGCCAAGTATATCCTACTACGGCATTTTCTTCAGATTTTTCTATATACTTAATCAAAAGCTCTAAAACGGTATCTAGATAAGAAGAGCACTGATAGCCCGTCAAAAATCCAAGGATCTTATCATCACTCTTAAACGTCCCATGTGAAAAATCAATAGGGGTTCCTTTATAGGTTTTCTGCGAAATCAATTCAATTTTATCATTTACAATAATAAAGGCTTCTCTAGGCTTGAAAACATGAAATTCTCTTGCAAAATCCTCAAAAATCCTATCATTTTCAATCTTAAAAGCATCCCATGTTTTTATTACTTCCTCTTTAATATAAGTACGCAGTTCATCCTTTGCAAACAGATTTAAAAGCGTATCTATTGACTGAATAATTCCTTTCCTAAAATAAATAAACCCTACTTTCAGTACCAGGCAAAAAGGGAGTTGCTTCTCAGCAAAAAAAACATAGTAAAGCATATAATTAGCAAAACATTGATCCGAAATAGACGCCACCTTATCAAGATGTATTTCAACCACTTCCATAGCAGAAAGCTGACGAATACAGTTCAGAAATTCTTCTCTTGTTAAATCTCCAGCTTGAAGAATAGAATCAAGATTATCCAGTTTCTCTATCATAACAGCCTTAACCAAGGCCAAAACACCTGCAGCCAAACATAATTTATAATTGCTACTCAGCCCAGATTTTATTACAGACGCATAATACTGTTCATAAACCTGTGTTACATCATGCATGGCTTCTATAGAGTGCGTTTCTATTGCTATACGTCCCGCCATATATGCAATCCTGGGGTTCCCTTCCGCTATTTTTATTATTGGTTCAACAAACTGATCATCTGTGATTTTCACATTTACTTTCAAAAATTCCTTGATTTCATCATCTGTAAAGGCAGTCAATTCATACAAATACGGTTGAATATACTTGGACGAAACGTTTACTACATCACCTTTTGCATAATCTCTAACCGTCATTATGATTTTAATTTCATAACCCTGATTCTCTTTCGTAATATAATCCAGGACAAGATTTAATCCAGATAGTCCATCCGCATCGTCTACAAAAAATAAATACTTACCAGGGTTTTCTGTATTAGCCACCAGATCATCATACAACTCCAGATTATTGCTCTTTACACATAAAAGTTTATATTCATCTTCTATCGATACCTTACGGATTGCTTCTAATGCAATTCTCGTTTTCCCAACGCCAGCAGAACCATACACAATAACTACCTTGCTATTTTGGATTGCATTTACCAATTCATCTAGTTCTTTCTCACGATACTGGAAGATTGTGTCTAACGGTGCAGCCGTCTCACTTGAATCGTATAACCTAATAAATTCAGAGGCTGGCATAATTTGATTCGTATCAATTGAAATTCCAAGAAAATCTCTTGCCAACATAGGATATCTGTTATATACCTGCTGAGCAATTTCGTCAACACCATATAGCGTAAGTTTTATCCCTTTTTCACTGCACATTTTATGCAATTTCTGGTCATCACCGGCTGATAAATCAGATGACGTATGACAACAAACAATTTCTTCAATATCAGTCAGTTGAATTCCTGTCTTTGCAGAATCCATGCATTTGACAATATCAGTCTCTATTTTTGAAAATATACCAACCTGCTGCGTTGTATAAGCGACAAAGACATATTTCCCATTTTCTCTTACAAAATAAGTATCCGGATTCCCTTTTGTCGTTTTCAAAGTGCCTGCTTTCATACCCAAACCAAGGATAGCACCATATTGTTTCTTTTTTGAAAGAAACGTATCACAAAACTTCTGAAATTCACCAGCACCCAACTGAATAATAGCATTTTCTATAGCTGTTACTTTTGACATAATAAGATATTCTCCCGTATTTTAAAATCTCCACCAAGTATTTATTCAATGCTTTAAATCCTACATATTTGGTCGTTTTAATCTTTCTCATGCTGCTGCAAATAAAACATTGCTTTCTGTGTTTCAATTTCCTTCCGCAATTCTTCCTCTGTCGGCAAATAAAGCTTATACTTGGAAGCAAATAACTGCTCATTACCATGAAGTACAGAATACCTTGCAATGTCTTCATCCGTGTCTGCGCAGAGCACAATGCCGATCGTAGGATTATCCCCATCGCTTCGCTTTAATTCATCATACATACGAATATACATATCCATCTGTCCTACATCCTGATGTGTGATTTTCTGTGTTTTCAGATCAATTAGTACAAAGCATTTGAGAATATAATTGTAAAACACAAGATCAATAAAATAATCCTGTTTTTCCGTATGAATATGCTGCTGCCTTGCTACAAAGGCATATCCTTTTCCAAGTTCCATCAAGAATTTCTGTAGATTAGAAAGGATGCTCTTCTCAAAATCACTTTCTGTAAAGTCGGTATTCGAAGCAAGTCCCAAAAATTCAGCAATCATCGGATTTTTTATGAATTCTAGTTTGTCACTCTGATATTCTGCGGTCAACTCCTTCATTTCTGTTTCTACAATCTCTCTTTTCTGCGTCTGAAGCATCCGATAATAATATTGCGAAGAAACATTCCGCTGTAATGTTCTGACACTCCATGTTTGTTCCATTGCTTCTTTCTCGTACCATGCACGTGCTTTTTCGTCATCTACTTGCAACAGCACTGCATAATGCGACCACGATAATAGTTCTTGAGATTTTCCAGACACTGTCTGGAAAATCTCAGGATAAGTTTTATAGAATGAATAGAAACTGTATAAATTAGATTTTGTAAATCCTTTGCCATACTCTGCCGACAACTCTTTAGCGAGTTTCTTTATAATTTCCGCCCCATATTTTGCCCGCTCTTTACCTCGCATTTCTTCACTGGCAATTCTGTATCCAAGAAGCCAGTTTCTTCGAACAAGTGTTGTATTGACAGCCTGATGTGCAGCTTTCTGTGATGATTCTATGATGCCGCACATATCTTTTAATATATCATCCGTTTTAATAAAATCACTCATAATATTATTTTTGCCATCATATATCAGCCTATTCTCCATAATTATTCGGCTCCTTTTCGCTATTTTCCGATAACATTTTTCATTTCACATATTATAGTTGCAAGTCCGACTCCCCGGAAATATTGGTAAATCGTTGGTAAAACTACAGAAGAAGCACAGAAAACGCTTGATTTTCAATACTTTTTCCATGCCGGGCATATCCTACCGTGGCAGATGAAGAGTATTTTTAACATCTTCATTTCTCCTCATTTATGAGTCTTTTTTCTTGAAATTCCTTGTATTTTCTGGCTTTTTTAGGCTTTCATAATTTCCTTTGAAAAATTTCTGCTCATAAATGAGCTATCTTTTTCTCCAAACAGTTGAGCTATGAATTGAGTGATGGGTCTGCCTCATAGCTCAACCGTTTTTTTAGTCCTCCTGCACCTCTTCATCCAGATTCGGTTTTGGTTCCTCGTCCGCCACGTCACCGGCCGGAGCCACGAGTTCTGGGACCCGGTCCAACGGATAAACCGCATACTGGTTTCCCATAGCGACACGGAAAAATTCTTTCCTGACGTCCCCGGATTCCAGGTGGGTATAGACGTTCAGCGTAACTTCAATACTGCTGTACCCCATGATAATCTGCAAAGTCTTCGGCGACATCCCGGCGGCACAGTTCGAACAGAACGTGTGCCGTGCCACATGCGGCGATACCTCCGGGATCTCTTCTTTGTAAATCCGGTTAAACTTTGCGGCCGCCCAACGGAAATAATTGCTCCAGTGCTGAGCGACCTCATAGTTCCCGTTTCTGTCAACCCAGAGGAATCCTGTCGCACACTCTGTATGATCTTCGTTCCAGACGGTCTTTTCCTGTATCTTCGGCCGATTCGCAATCACTTTCCGAAAGGTTTCTTCCACATCCGGCAGCATCGGCACAGCCCGGTAGCCGTTTTCCGTCTTCAAGGTTTCGATATAAAGAATCATTTTTCCGCCGTCATGCAACCGGAGAAGCTGCCTGCGGACATGGATCACATGATCCTTAAAGTCGATATCCTCCGCTGTCAGCCCGCAAAATTCGCTGATGCGCAGCCCCGTATGAAACAGAATATAGATCCCGTCAAAATAGCGGCTGAAGTGGCTATCCGTCCGCACAAAGTCGAGGAAACGGCGCATATTTTTTTCGTCAGGGCTTCACGGGTTTCCGATCCGCCGTACCGCTTCTTGTTCAACGGAAAATCAAATGGATTGTCCATCACCCAACGGTTTCGCTTCGCCATCTGGAACGTCGGCTGGAGGATCCCTCGCAGGGTACAGAGCGTATTATACCCTTGCCCTGTTTGTCGTGAAGCTGCTGAAACCATTCTTCCGCCTCCACAGGGCTTACGTCCCTGATCCTGCGCTGTCCCATTGGATCGTACTGCATAAAATTAAGCTGCGTCCGGTATCCATTACGGGTTGTCTCTTTCACATCTTTCCATTTCAGATCTGTATAGCGTTTCATCAACATATATACAGACTGGTTTCCGGCGGCCGTATCGATCCCGTTCATGATCTGTTCCTGGATCAAGCGCTCCTTTTCCCGTAAGGATTCCCCATATTTCTGATTCACGCCTTTTGGAACGGTACCATTCGCCGTCAACGTCCAGAAATAAACTGACCGGCGCCTGCCTGCGGCATCCTGGTACTGATACCGGTATCTTCCTGTTTTTTCCTCATAAGTTTCCCCCGCTTTCAGCTTTCTTCCTTTGGGGTCTTTTCTTATGTCATTAGCCATTTTCTCCCTTTCCGCAGAATACAACAATATTATTATATCATGGATCATCTTCTGATCCAGCCGTTTTTTCTGACATCGATTTTATTTTACTTTATTTTTACACCCGGTTCAAGAGCCCTGGCCTATTCGCGCCTGGCATGTTCCTAGATTCGGAGCCAGAGGCACAGGATACAAGCCACCCGGAGAGCCTGCACTTGACGGGTTCGTCCGGCGGCGCTAAACTGCGCAGACCGACGGCGGGGCACAGGCAGCATGTCCCTGAGTTCCTCGCCATCGGCGCAGCCGCCAGGTGCCGCCGGGCGGTTCTGTCAAGTGTGGCGGGTTCAGACGATCTCTGCTGCCTGTTCCATACCGTTTATATTGTATCCCCACCCAAAGGACTTCCCCGGCTCACGCGGTATTCCTGTTTCCGCGGCGCCCCGAGAGGGATGCCGTTTTGGCTGCGCTGTCTTTCCGCGAGCGGCGAAGCTGGGCAGCCTCTTTTAATTCCGCAAGGCGGATGCTCTCCACAAACAGCGTGATCCCATAGTGCATACGTCCGCTTTTCCTGTCCATATAGTTGTTATTGCGTACGCTATAGGCAACCGACACGGCAGAGCCGGTGTCTAAAAGGGAGTATAGGCCGTTTCCACGGTTTGCCGGGATAAATGCTTCTACAGGGATAAACTGTGCGCCGCGTTTTCCATCCCTTCCGGTGTAGCCGTCCGCAGCCTCAATCGTCAGGAACACGCGCCGGGAACCATCGCGGTTAGCCGCAATATAAGGAGCCTTTGTCAATCTGCCCGTTGCCTGGCCAACATTCTGCATGTTAATCATTGTTATACCTCACTTTCTGTACATGCTGATATATTCCTATGTCTATTTTAAGCTTCAAAATCATACCCGGCCGCGTTAGCGGCTTATTTCCAGGCCCTTTCCGCCGTTCCTTCCACACTTTGCGGAAGGATTCATTTTAGCCCATGCCGGACCTGAATCCGGCGTTTTACGGTATAGCAGCTTGTTGCATATTATTTTCTATCCAAATAAAAATGGCGAAGTGCTTATCGTAACACTCCGCCGAAAGCCTAACCGGTTTGAGCAAAAAATGCTTGGTTAGGTCTGCTTTACTATTTTATGCAGCTCTACTGCCGTTTATACACTTAAATGTGCTTTCCAATCCGCCGGAAGATTCATTGCTGTAAGACTGACTACACTAATATTATTTTGAATCAGCTTATCAAAATCATCTACAAATACTGTCCACTCCTCATTAGATGAACGTAGATACTTCATCGCCAGTAGGATTTGATACAAACCGTTATGTACCGGCGGTGGTGTGGCTTTATCTGCATTCAGAATTTCCGGTGTCGTATGTATTGTGCGATTGTAAATTCTGGAATTATGAGCACACATATTACGCAATACGGAAACGCCCTGTATCCATGAAGCAAGCATTTTCTGTGATGGATTTACCAAATTCCCTTTTTTCGATTTATATTGGTAATTTGCCGCCAATATAGAATACGAACTTCCAGTACCTGTTTTCAAATTCTTAATTATCTTCGACAGCGTACCAAATGAAAGGACTTCAACGGTTGCCCATACAGGCACCTCTCCATCATGATGGTCAAAATTATGTTTGATAAACACATCATTAGAGCGAGCAATTTCTGACGCTACTGTAGACATATTCTGCCAATACAGTTTTTTCTCTTTAAAAATCGAAGAATCCTGTAAAATCAATGCATCGCCGTGCGTCAGCAATGCTTCTGCCAAACGCACTCTTAATGCCACTTCAATCTTTGAGATCATTGCAAAAATCAAGGCAGACAGTTCCTGATCAAATAGATACAATTTGAGAATATCTTCAAACTTAGTTCCCGGAACATACTGTTTTGTAGAATTATCATACAAGTGAAATGAATATCCGCGTAAACGATAATAGCCAACTGACTTTAATGTCTTTTCTACGTCTGCACGAGAAGTAATTACCATTCCTGCATCAATATATGATTGTACCTGCTGTGCTATTGTTAATATTTGTTTTGGATATTGATACATAAAACACCCCATAAATGAAAAAGTCCCACCGGGTTGCGCATGAAAAATCAGAGGCGTGGTGGGTTCTGTTACTATTATTATACAACTTTTATTGCGGCTGTCAAGATTCTCCTTTCCAAAAAGAATACAACCATGTAGGTTTACAATACATGTGTTACAACTGAATAATTAAAAAAGCAGAGATCCCT
>X22_European_Rabbit__coassemble_88_pt1 | contig 23851 bp, 19 predicted proteins | sample X22_European_Rabbit__metabat2_low_PE_003 | metagenome-assembled genome bin X22_European_Rabbit
AGTTCTCCATCTTGGACCGCATACAGAAAACACTCAAAAAATTCAAAAAACTTAGGAACCGCCATAATCAATCCCCCCTATTTATCATATCTGAATCAAAGCCGCACATTCTCCGGTAACAAATTCCGGCGTGATTTCGCATAACTCTTCAAACTCCCTGCCATCGGCATTTGCTCAAAATTCAATATTATTATATTGCAAACTTCGGCAGTCCGCAAGAATTTACGAATGGCCTGCCTTGATATTCTTATATTTATTTCTCTATGCATATTGACATCATTGTAGTCTTATGCTACGATATGAAAAATTTTCTGAAAGGAGTACGACAATGGCAGTCAATATCTCTACCCTTATGATTACTGTCATCATGCACGACGAGGATACCCGTTATTGGGATTCGCCGGGCTTGTATTGTCGTACCCAAATTTCTGTATGATCTGTCGCTGGGTCATAAAGGATTCGGATAATGACGGTGCAAGTCGAAAGGAATTCGATCTGCACCGTTTTTTATTTGTGGGAGGCAACCATGGAAATAAGGAATATATCCATCAGAATCACAACCCCCTCCGAGGCGGAAGAATTATCCCGGATACAAAAGGCGGCGTTCAAGCCCTTATACGAGAAGTATCACGATGAAGGCAGCCCGTATCTGCGCGGACCGGAAGATATTCTGCGCAGGCTGAATAAGTGCAACCGTCACTACACCATTTTGTGCGATGGGGAAATCGTTGGAGGAATTTTCTATCGTTTATATGGCAGGCGAAGTCCCTCTGATGAAATAGGCGACGGCGAGTACTATCTTACTAGGATCTATATTCACCCGGATTATCAGAACAAAGGGATTGCGAGAAAAGCGATCCTTCTGTGCGAAAAGGAATTTCCCGACGCAAGGTTCTACTTCGTGGCTTTTCCCGAAGACATGGATAAGAACCGCAGATGTTATCAGGGCGCCGGTTACTGTGACACCGGCGTGCGGGAGCGTTGGAGTGAAGATGCACCGGTTCTCGCCATATTCCAAAAGACAGTAAGCAATGTTTTTGCGCCGACAGAGGTCACTTTACCGGTGATCTATGAAGTCGAAAAGGATGAACTGAGGGAATGCCTCTCGGTCATACATCAAAGCTTCAAAACCGTAGCGGATTCATTTGGACTGACACGAGAGAACTGCCCCAGACATACCAGCTTTATTCCGCTGTCTTTTCTTGAATCGCAGATGAACTGGGGATGGCACATGTACGCACTGTATGCGGGAAAAAAGATCATCGGATATATGTCGCTGTCCAAAGAAAGCGACGGCGTTTTCGAGCTACACAATCTCGCTGTTCTGCCGGAGTACCGACACAAGGGATTTGGAAAGCTCCTGCTCGACCACGCAAAGGATAAAGTGAAATCATTGGGCGGAAAAACCATAAAGGTCGGCATTATCGAAGAAAGCGCCGTACTAAAGGACTGGTACATCGCAAATGGTTTCGTCCATACTGGGACAAAAAAATTTGACCATCTTCCGTTTACAAGCGGTTACCTGGAAAGGAGCGTGTAAAATCATGCAGAAGACATTCGTTATCATTATTGGACCACACGCCGTCGGCAAAATGACCGTGGGACAGGAACTTGCCAAAATCACCGGCCTCCGCCTTTTCCATAACCATATGTCGATCGAACTGGCGCGAAAGCTCTTTGCACCAAACGAGCAGGAAGAATTTCACTCTCTCATCCGCGCGATCCGACAAAATGTTTTTGATTTATTTGCAACGCATGATCTGCCCGGTTTGATATTCACCTATATGTGCGCATTTGACCAACAGGAGGAACTCGATTATCTGACGGGCCTCATTGAACTGTTTGAGTCAAACGGGGCAAAATGCTGCGTGGTCGAACTTTGCGCCGATTTTGATGTCCGCCTGATCAGAAACAGAAGCGAAAACCGCCTGCTCCACAAGGAATCGAAGCGCGACCTCGATTGGAGCGAAACAGAAATGAGGGCAACGAGCGAAAAGTTCCGGCTCAATTCCTACGATGGCGAAGAACTTCCGTTTGAGGACTATATGAAGCTCGACAACACAAATTTAGCTCCGGATGAAGCCGCAAAGCTGATAAGGGCACGCTTTGCAATTGGAGAATAATTTGCCGGACATAGTTTTTTATTTGCAAAGAGGATCACAATGATATTTAACGAAAAGAAGATAACCTGCTTTGTTGACGACAAAGTCGCCGGTAGCTGTGAGATCAGTTTCAGAAGCGGTATGAAAACATCCCATCGTGCAACACTTTCTATTTCGATCCTCAAGGAGTATTGAAACCTCGGTATTGGTTCTGCCATGTTTGAAGAGCTCATAGCCGCAACTATGCGGCATGGCACTGAAATCATAGAGCTTGAATTTATCGAAGGCAATGATCGTGCGAGACACCTGTATAAAAAATTCGGTTTCCGGGTCGTTGCAGAAAAGCCGAATGCTTTCAAGCCCAAGGACGGAGCCTATCGGGAAGAATTTTATATGCAGAAATACTTATCACCGCGCTGCGCTCGATTTTATTCATGGATTATCCAGTGACCATAACGTTTGCCGCCGACACGTTCAATGCGTCCTGCTTCTTTCAAAAGAATCATTTTCTTTTGAATCACTCGTCTTGTAGTCCCAAGTTCTTCTGCCATTTCGCTTTGGGAAATTTCTGGTTCGTGTCTTAACACTTCCAGAATCTTTTGCACCAAAGCGTCACCCAAAGCACCAAAATCTGCGGTGCTTTGGTGCTTTGGAACTTTAAATCTGACACTATGGCACTTCGCAGAGCGCGGAATTTCACCATGATATCCTCACCGTGAACAATATACTCCGGCTCATCAGCGCCAAGATTTTTACAGGCATCGCAAATCTTCTGGATCCCCCGACCCCAGCTTTCAATATAACCCGCGCGATAAAATACATTTGCGATATCCGGATTGAAAGGCTTTGAGGAATGCGATCCCATCAATGTCTCCTCCGTCCATCCAAAAGGAAGCCAACTGCTGTTACTGATGTACATGACGTCTTCCTCAATGCGAATCTGGATCGGAATATTGTCAGCCCAATTGCAATGGATCAGCGCATTATAGACTGCCTCGCGCACTGCGTCACGGGCAAAAGGATAGGTTTCGACCCTGGTTTCTTTGTAATACGAAATTGCAGCTTTCAGGTACTTCAGATAAATCAAGTCGATTACACGATCGGCCATAAGCAGCAGGGAGCCATGCACTTCATCCTGGTACAAAAGCTCACTGCCTTCGAATTTTCCAATCTTTACATAACAGCCACTGATAATCTTTTCTGCATTTCGATAGAAGCACAATGCTCCAGCCCTTTTCAGCTTGCCATCAACAAGCAGGTCAAGCTTATCCAAAAGTTCAGTATTTGGTATTTCCAAATCATTCTTTGTCATGCGGCCACTGCGAAGCGCCTCACGGCGAAAGATATCAAAACTCTCCTTATCCAAATCATCAACTGTAATATTGTCGACTGTCGCAGCGTCCCATTTCATTCCCGTCTTTGACATCAGAAAATTTGTCAACGCACTGCCATGAAGCTGCTGTTTCGTACTGCCGCTGCGATAGTGATACTCGCCATCATAATTAACAGGGAACGCCCATGGGGAAACCGCAATCTCAATGTATTCTACTCCGTTTTCAGTGAGAAGATTTACATCCGCAACGATGCCCAGCTTGTTTTAGATTTTGTTTGGAATATCCTCCATCAATTTCCTGGCATCTCTGACGCCAATGACAGTGCCATCGTCCTTTTTGCCGATATAAATTTTGCCGCCCTGTGCATTAGCAAAACCGCATATCCATTTCAGATATTCGTCGCGCCAGGATTCTTTCCATTCTATATTCTGGCTTTCTGTCATAAGCAGCCTCCTTTTTGAAATGTACTACACTTCATAACTTTAACCATTCCTTTCGCTTCGCTCAAGGCACAAACAAGTAGGACTTTGAGCGTGAACTTTTATCCTATGCTAGAATAGACGTTTCTCAGCTTCTCAATCGAAGAAGCTCTGCCTGTTTTATATTCCAATAGGTCTGTTGCAAACTCCATATAGAAGCTCACCTATTCCGCCATTTTCTCAGCCTTCTGTTATCATTGAGTTTAGACAACAAACACACCACCTCTATATTCGCCGTAAACGGAAACTGGTCCACCGGCACGCACCTTTCCGCCACATACCCGTTTGCCAGAAAAACCTCCAGATCCCGGGCCAGGCTCGTGGGCTTGCAGGAAATATATACCAGCCGCTCCACTCCGTAGCCGATGATCTTCTGCAGCGCCTTGGGATGCACGCCGTCCCGGGGCGGATCTAAAATGATGAAATCCGGCTTTTCCGCAATGCTGTCCAACACCTTAAGCACATCGCCCGCGATGAACTCGCAGTTATCCAGCCCGTTTAAGCGCGCGTTCTCCCGCGCCGCTTCCACGGCCTCCTGGACGATCTCCACGCCAATCACCTTCTTTGCCACAGGCGCCATGAGCTGGGCGATCGTGCCGGTGCCGCTGTAGAGATCGTAAACCACGCTGTCCGGCCTGCCGTCTTCATCCAGGAGGCTTCCCACATAATCCCGGACGGTCTGATAAAGCACCTGGGCGCAGTATGTATTGGTCTGGAAAAAGGAAAAAGTGGAGATCTTAAAGCGCATGCCCAACAGCTTTTCATAAAAGAAATCCTGCCCGTAAAGGATCTGCGTATGATCGCTCTTGATGGCGTCGGCCACGGAATCGTTTACGATATGCAAAATTCCGGCGATCCTGCCCTCCAGCGAAAGGCTCAGCATCCTCTCTTTCCAGCCTTCCAGGTCACATGTCCCCTGCGAAGTCGTCACCAGCGCTATCAGGATCTCCCCGGTATAGGCGGCCTTGCGCACCAACAGATGACGCAGATAGCCCTGGTGGGTATAGCGGTGAAAAAAGGGCAGGGCCAGCTTCTGAAAATATGCCAGCGTTTCCTTTAGGATCAGTCGATAATCCCCATCCACGATCCGGCAGCCGTCCACCGTCACAATGTCATAGAAGCTTCCTTTTTTATGCATGCCGAGGGCCAGAGGCCCGTCTTTGACCTCATCCCCAAAGGAAAACTCCATCTTGTTGCGGTAACCGAAACAGACAGGGCTTTTCTTAATCGGTTCCCAGGCGCAGGCGCTCTTCTGTCCTTCCAGTACCGGCATAAGCAGTTCCCTGACCTGCCGCTCCTTTATCTTCAGGCCTTCCTCATAGGGCATGGAAAGATAGACGCAGCCGCCGCAGATACCAAAATGCCGGCAGCCTTCCCCATTCTCCGCCGTCGCCGTCTCCAGAGGCGACTTTTCCAGGATTTCCTTCAGCCTGCCCTCCCCTTTGCCTTTTCTCACCCTGGTAACTGTCAGGGAAACGCGCTGTCCCGGCAGGGCGCCCTTAACGATGCAGATTTCCCGCTGTCCGCCCTGGCTTTCCCCTTCCATAAGAGGATCCAATAACACCTCTGCTTTATTGGGAAATTTTACCGTTTCCACCCGTCCCGATCGAAGTTGTCCTTTTTTCAAATCAACGCCTCCTCCTTTTTACATTGCCGGATGATATTTCCTGTCAAAAAAAGCGGGACGTCCCGGCGGCCGGATCTCCTCCAACCGCCTCAGGGCTTCCCGCTCATCCGCCTGTATCTGTTTGGCAGGTTTATACCGTTCAGGATTCATATGCAGCGTCGTCCGCAGCCTCAGCCTCTTCTTCGGATTCCGACGCCGGCTCTTCCGCCTTTGCACTGTCCTGCGCCTCTTCGTCTTCGGCCCCGGATCCCGTCGCTTCGGCCTCTGTCTCCTCCGTTTCCTCCAGATCATCGTCCTCAAAATCATCATCGAAGTCATCGTCGAAATCATCCAGATAATCCGGCGTCAGATAACGGTACACCGCATATGCGATCCCCGCGACCGCCGCGACGGCCCCGATCACAGCCAGGATCAGAATAACCCAGTTCTTCTTTTCTTCATTCTTTTTCATAACTTCCAGTAACTCGTCCACTTTTGACATACTGCCACCCTTCCTTTCCTCTCTCTGAATTGTTGCAAAGCCGCGTATACGCTTTTTCCCCTTAGTTTCGGCTGTACTGTTACTATCATACCACCGATTCGGTAAATTTACTATTGAAAAAACAAACTTTTATATTTTTTTCAGCTTTGCAAAGCCGGCGTACATGATCTTCTGCCCATAGCCGTCAAACTGAATGGTAACCTTATAATCTCTTGGCTCTTCCGCAAGCGCAATTACCGTACCGTCGCCGAACTTCACATGTCTGACCCGGTCGCCCACGCCATATTCCAGGCCGGTCTTTCCTGCGCCGCCTTTCTGCAGGCCGCTCACGCCTTTCAGGCTGCCGATCCCCTGGGCGATAAACGGTTTATGGGCTGCCTCCGTGGCCTTCGGTTTCGCTGCGGCTTTCGGTTTTTCACCGAACGGGCGCGCTGCTGGGGCAGAGGCGCCGGTTTTCTGCGGCCTTTCCCCGGCAAACCCGGCAAATCCGGAAAACCCGGAAAATCCACTGAATCCGCCCTCTTCTGTCTCTCCTTCCTCTTCCTCCCGGAAAGAGAACCGTTTGCTCCCCGGCACCTTCTGATCCAGAAGGTTTCCCGGGATCTCCCGCACAAAACGGCTCGGCGGGTTGTACTGCGTCTCCCCGCGGATCATCCGCGTCCGGGCGCAGGTCAGGGTCAGATCCTCCTTCGCCCGGGTAATGCCCACATAAGCAAGCCGTCTTTCCTCTTCGACCGCCGTGGGATCGTCATCCGTAATGCTCATAAAACCCGGGAAAATGCCGTCTTCCATCCCCGCCAGGTAAACGCAGGGAAACTCCAGGCCCTTGGCGGAATGAAGCGTCATCAGCAGAACCTTATTGTCATCTGCGTCCACGCCATCGATATCCGCCACCAGAGCGACTTCCGCCAGGAAAGCGTCCAGCGTGGCGTTCTCGTTGGCCGCCTCAAACGCCACGATCTTGCTGATCAGCTCATCGATATTGGCGATCCTGTCCTGCGCATCTTCCTCATCGGATTCCTCCAGCTCCTTCACATAGCCTGTCATCTCTATGAGCTCGTTCACCAGCTTTTCCAGGCTATAATATTCCAGCTTGGCCCGAAAGGACTGGATCAGCGTCACAAAAGGCTCCACCTTATCGACGCCTCTGCCAAGGCCCGGGATCTGATCCGCCATCCGCAGGGCGTCATAGAGGCTCAGTTCATTCTCATTCGCATAGTCCTGGACTTTATTTAAAGTCGCGGCCCCGATCCCCCGGCGCGGTACGTTGATGATGCGCCTCACCTGCAGATCGTCCTGCCCGTTGTCAATGGTCTTTAAGTAGGCCAGCATGTCCTTGATCTCTTTGCGCGCGTAGAAATTCACGCCGCCTACCACATCGTAAGGGATCCCCCGCAGAATACACTGTTCTTCCAGAAGGCGCGCCTGCGCGTTCGTCCGGTAAAGGACAGCGCAGTCCCGGTACTGGATCTCCTGCCGGCTCTTCCTGCGCGCGATCTCATCGGCGATATATTCCGCCTCTTCATAGGCGGTATCAAACTGCCGGAAATGGATCTTCCCGCCAGCGCCCTTATCCGTCCAGAGCGCTTTTTCTTTTCGCTCCTTATTGTTGCGGATCACCCCGTTTGCCGCATCCAGGATCGTCTGCGTGGAGCGGTAATTCTGTTCCAGCTTCACGACGGCGCACTCCGGGAACACCTTTTCAAAATCGAGGATATTATTGATATTCGCCCCACGGAACTTATAGATGGACTGATCGTCGTCGCCCACCACGCAGAGATTGCGGTATTTCTCTGCCAGAAGATGGATCAACTCAAACTGCGCTGTATTGGTGTCCTGATATTCGTCCACCATAATATAAAGGAAACGCTCCTGATAATACTCCAGCACCTCCGGGCATGTGCGAAACAGTTCCACAGTCTTTACGATCAGATCGTCAAAATCCAGCGCGTTGTTCTTTTTCAGCGTATCCTGATATTCCCGATAAACCGCCGCGATCTTCTGTCCCGAAAAGTCCCCCTGCACCGTGCGTTCAAACTCCTTCGGAGAGATCAGTTCGTCCTTGGCTGAGGAAATGGCCGCCATCAGGCTCCGCTCCTTAAACATTTTCGTGTCGATCTGCAGCTTTTTGCAGACCTCCTTGATCACGCTTTTGCTGTCGTCCGTATCGTAGATCGTAAAATTCGTCGCATAGCCGATCCGGTCAATGAACCTTCTTAAGATCCGCACGCAGGTGGAATGAAAGGTGGCGACCCAGACGCTCTCCGCGCCCTGTCCGATCAGATCGTCCACGCGCTGCCGCATCTCTCCGGCAGCCTTATTGGTAAAGGTGATGGCCAGAATGTTCCAGGGCGAAACGCCCTCGTGTTCGATCAGGTAGGAGATCCGGTAAGTCAGCACCCGTGTTTTGCCGCTTCCTGCCCCGGCCAGGATCAATACCGGCCCTTTGGTTTTAAAAACAGCCTCCCTCTGTCGGCTGTTCAATGCGTCATAAATGCTCATATTGCCTCGTTTTCCCTCGTACAGAGGCCGGTTCCTCAGCAAAGATCACGGCCCCTGTACGGCTCTTTTCGTATCCTTTCCTGCGCGCCGCAGGATCGCTGTATAAAATTTTATCAGATTTTCCCGGACAGCACAATGCCAAAAGCGATCATTTTTCTAGGGCCTTCTGCGCAAACTCTGTATTCACCAGATCGCCGTAGGGCACCCGTTCGGACAGCTCTCCGGAATCTTCCAGGATATCCTGCAGCAGGGTAAAGGCATCCTCCCGAAAGATCAGATCCTCTTTCCAGGTATCCTGGCTATGATAGCGTTCCACGATCTTTGTCAGCGTCTCGGCATCCGTTTCCGCAAACTGCGGCTGGATCACGGCAGAGATCTCCTCCGGCGTATGGGAGGCCACATAGTCCATCCCCTTCTGGAGCGCGTTGGTAAAGCCCTGCACGATATCCGGGTGCTTTTCCAGATAGCTCTTTTTGGCGGAAAACGCCGTATAAGGAACGTAACCGGAGTCCTCTCCCAGAGAGGCCACGACGTAACCGTCCCCCTTTTGCTCAAGCATAGTCGCATGCGGCTCAAATTCCACGGTATAACTGCCCTGTCCACCTGAAAAAGCCGCTGCGGTGGAACCGAAATCGATGCTCTGGTCGATGGAAAGGTCTGCCTTCGGATCGATTCCGTTTTTCTTCAGGATATACTCAAATACCATCTCCGGCATCCCGCCGGCGCGTCCGCCCAAAACGTCCTGCCCTTTCAGCATTTCCCAGGAAAAATCCTCCACGGGTTCCCTGGACACCAGGAAGTTTCCGGCCCGCTGCGTCAGTTGCGCGAAATTTACCACATAATCGTCCGTCCCGCCCAGATAAGTGTAGATGGTGGATTCGGATCCCATAAAGCCGATGTCGGCCTCTCCGGACAGGACGGCGGTCATCGTCTTATCGGCGCCAAACCCCGTCACTAGCTCCAGGTCGATCCCCTCATCCGAAAAATACCCTTCCTGAATCGCCACATACATGGGCGCATAAAAAATAGAATGCGCCACCTCGTTTAATGTCACCTTCACGGCGTCCTTCCCGCCGTTTTCATCCCCGGTATCCGCAGCTTTCTGGCAGGCGGTCAGCCCCAGGAGCAAGAAAGCCGCAAGCACAGAAAAGATCAGAAGTCTTTTTTTCATAATTCCTCCGGAATGCAAATTTGATATATTATATGTGGCCGCATCCCGGAATGTTAAAGGGTATCGGATCGCTGTGCCCGGTATGCTTCGCCTTTCCTGTCCGATGCAATACCGGCAGATCCCGTTTTCCTTATGAATTTAATCCTAAAAAAAACCGGTCGATCCGACCGGTTTTTCCTGCTTTCTTAATCACTTAGCTAGTTCGTATTCAATAACAAAAGAAACAAAGTTTCTATTTTAAAGAACAGGGACATAGGTTGATGATAAGCTAGCTATAAGATCTCTCGATCTTATAATTTGGTGACGTTAACAGCCTGAGGTCCCTTTTCGCCCTGAACGACGTCATACTCTACGGCAGCGCCCTCTTCCAGAGACTTGAATCCCTCCATGTTCAGCCCGGTATAATGTACGAATACATCATGTCCCGCTTCATCGGAGATGAATCCATAACCCTTCTGGTTGTTAAACCATTTAACTGTACCCTTGTTCATGCAGATACCTCCAAAAAAGTTATTACCAGTAACAGATAAAACATAACACAGTTTTTTCAAAAAGTAAATAGAAAATTCACAATTTGTCCAAAAAATCTATCACTTTTCCGCATCCGGCTGTCCGGCGATCCGGCCAAAGACCAGGTCGTAACCGTCATTGCCATAATTCAGAGAACGATTCACGCGGCTGATCGTCGCCGTAGACGCTCCCGTCTTCTCCGCGATGTCCAGATAGGTCTTCCCCTCCTTGAGCATCGCAGCCACCTCGAACCGCTGTGAAAGGGACAAAAGCTCGTTCACCGTACACAGATCCTCAAAAAAGGCATAACACTCGTCTGTATTCTGCAGCGCAAGGATCGCCTCAAAGAGATGATCCACCGCCGCTGTTTTGATCTTCTTATTCATTTTCCCATCCCCCTTTTGCCTGGTGATATTTTAACATATTAAAGTCGCAAAGTAAAGCGGAATATGGCATAAAAAGAAGCAGATGACGGGAATCGAACCCGCCTCCTCAGCTTGGGAAGCTGATGTTCTACCAATGAACTACATCTGCATGTAAAAGATTATAGCACATAATTTCCCGGTTGAAAAGATGTAATTTAAAAAAATACGCCGGACCAAAATATGCTGTCAGAAAGCGGCTGTGAAAGCGGCACGGCTTTGGCCGTGCCGCGTCATACCTGCTCCTGCACCGGAACCGTCATCAGACCTTTTGCCCTTTCACCGCTTGTGCAAAAGGCCCCGGCAGCACCCGGACGCCCCGGTGGCTCCCCAGATAGTCTGTGTCAAAAACGATATCCGTCCCATCTGGATTTTCGTAGCGCTCTTCCGGCTCGAAGGCTTTTCCCAGCGTATCCGAGGAAATGAGGCCCGCTTCAAACCCCTTGATCCGGTCATAGAGATCTGTCTTTAGGATCACCTGACCGTCCTTCTCTTCCAGTTCGATCCTCACGTCTACGCCATCCGTCAGGCTGTGGGCCTCCTTCTTCCAGCCCCGGGCGCCCGCCAGATAGACGTTGCCGTCCGCCCATACCGGCAGGGAGTGGGCATGCCAGGGCTCCAGCCCCGCCATATCCGGCGTATCGTTGTCCATGTCAAAATGAGGGATCCATTCCTCATAAGTGAGATACTCATCCATCACATGCGTGCCCACCTCGCGGTTTTCCGTATGGACTTCATCCCGGCTGTCGCTGCGGATGGCCACCGCCTGCTTCGGCCACCTCTGCACGAAGATATTGTTGTAAAAACGGTCGTCGCCGTGCAAAATCGTCATAAAGCCCATGACCTCCGTCCGGTGCGGGATGTGATAGGGCGTATAGCGCGGTCCTGTCCCTCCGCCCACACAGGTAAAGGCGCCGCAGATCAGATTGTGTACCAGGGCCACCCCCTGGGTCGCCATCCGCAGCGACACCTCCGAAAGCAGCAGATTGTGATCGATCAGCGTCGGGCCATGGCCTACCTCCACAAAGATGTCCTGGCTCATCATGCCGCCCTTTAGGGGGCTGGCGAAATCCGGTTTCTGATTGTCATGCAGAAGATTCTGGGTAATGCGGGTCCCCTGGGCCTCCCAGTCCGTCCAAATGCCCATCGTGCAGTGGTGGATATGGTTTCTGCGCATGATCACGTCTATGGCCGCATGCAGCTTAATGCCCGCGATCTCCGCGCCGCCCAGTTCCATCATGTTATTGATATGATGGATATGATTCTCCTCGATGACAGAAAAAACGCCGCCCATCCGTCCGATGATGCCGCCCTGCTCGCAGTGATGGATGTTGTTCCGGCGGATGATGTGGCCGCCCACCTTCTCCTTTACCCAGCCGTGATACTGGCCGCGGCAGACCGCGTCCCGCTCCATCTGGGTAGGGCTTTTGACGTGTCTGTAAGTAAAATAATGCTCGTTGTCGGGATCCAGATATTTCCCAAGGCCGATCCCGGCGCACTTGCTGTTGGAAATATCGCAGTCCTCGATGATCCAGCCCTTTGACCAGTGGGGGCCGATCATGCAGTCCTGATAGGCTGCGGGCGGCGCCCAGGTGGTGGCGGCTTTTGTGACGGTAAAACCGCTCACCGTAATATAGCCGATACCGGTCTGGGAGGGCATGAAGCACTCCCTGCGCACATTGATCTCCACGCGCTCCCGGTTGGGATCTGCGCCCTGGAAATTGGCATAAAATACCGTTTTCCCCTCCTGCTGTATAGCATACCATTTCAGGCGGGAAGCCTCCGGCTCCCAGGAACACGGATAGACTTCTCCGGCCAGGCACTCTTCCAGGCTCCCTGCTTCATAAAGCATTTTGTCGTTCAGATATACCGCGCCCGTATGCCTGGTCTTACCGGCAAAATACCAGTCGCCGTATACATAAGTGGTATACGGATTGTACGCTCCGAAAATGGAGTTATCCACGCTGGCCGTCCAGGTCGTCCCCTCATAAGGTTCCCACCCGGTCAGTTCCTCCGCTCCCGTGATCACCGCGCCCAGCGGCTCGATGCTACGATAGACGATGCGGGCGTCCTCCCGTCCGGCGTGGGCCGGATCCACATATTCCCTGTATATCCCAGGGGATACCAGCACTTCATCCCCGGCCTGCGCGACCTTCGCCGCTTCCCGGATACGCCTGAAAGGGGTTTCCTTTGTCCCGTTTCCGTCATGGGGCGCGTTTGTGTCCACATAGATCTTCATTTTCCATCCTCCCTTTGCTCAACCAAAAACAAATTTCGCCAGAAGTCCCAGGATCAGCAGGTGTCCCGGATAAAAAGCATAGCACACGTATTGCAGCGCGCGGTTGTGAGGGCCCTGCTTCCTGTTATACATCCCTATGGGGAGCATCGCCAATACGGCAAGGGCCTGATCCGTCGGCATCCACGTCAGCGGCCCCAAGAACGGGACCGGGAACACATAGCCGCCTAATGTAAACCACTGGGACTGCTGCAGGATGCCCGGTTCAAACGTCGCCAAAGCAATGCTGAACCATTGGATCGACGTATCGCGTAACCCGAACAGCCCGAAATTGACAAAAACCAGGCTCGCCAGCTGCCCGATCCAACCGAAGCGCATATCGCGGAAAAAGTACAGCAGCATCACCATCAGGACCCCTTCGCCGTAATAATCCACCTGCGCCACATAACCGATCAGATAACCGGACACGACGCAGACGGCCGACACAAGGATAAAGACCGTCCTGCCCTTTTGGCGGGCCTTATCTATCACCGCCAGCAAAAGCAGGGCGATGCAGAAGGTAAACATCACATTCTGGTGATACGGATACGAAAGCGTGCCATAAAACGCCAGATTGAACGGGATCTCTGAGAGCAGCGCGAACAAAAAAACACGGCTCCAGTATTTCTTAAAATTGTGGGTATAGGCAAACCCTTCCACGATCTGAAACGCAAAAATGGGAAAAGCGATCCGCCCTATATAGGTCATCCATTGAAAACCTTCCTTATCCTGCAAAAACACATACCAAATGTGATCGCTCAGCATCAGCGCCATAGCGAGCAGCTTCAGACCCAGCGCGTTCAGACATTTAAACGACGTCGTCTTTTGGTTTTCCATTTGCATCCTCCCTTTGGACTGTCACTCTCTTCCCGTTTCAAAAGGCGGCTGCCCGCCGGACATAAGCTCCCGGGCCTGCTTGCCGCTCATATGCTCGATAGCGATCTCCACCATGCAAAGGCGGCCCAGACCGTTTTCGATCTCCTTCTCCCTGTGCGATGGGCTGTCCTTTGGCGCATATTTACAGGCCAGCCGCTCAAGGGCGCTGCGGATCTGATCCTGTTCTTTTAAGATCCGCGCCCTGCCGAACGCGATCACGCTCCGAAAATAAGTGGTATATTTAAACGGCTCCACCTGATCCTGATCGATCACACAGAAGGAAACCTTTTCGCAGCTACGGATGGCGTCCAGCTTATGGCCGCTGACGGCGCAGTGAAACCAGAGTTTCCCGTCCTCATACACATAGCTTAAGGGCACGGCGTAGGGATAGCCCCCGTCTCCCAGCACGGCCAGCGTTCCCGCCGTATTCTTTTGCAGGATCCTGACGCATTCCTCCTGCGTCAACTCCTGCCGGTTCCTTCTCATTTTCCGAAATTCCATGTAGATCCTCCCCTCTGCCTGCCCTGCACCGTTTGCCTGTATGCCGGCATAAAACGACGTCCGGACCGTCTATGAAGCTCTTGCCAATTTCCTCACTATCGGCTATAATCACAAAAAAGAATACAGCCATGCAGTAAAGGAAGAGCAAGGAAATGACGATACTGGAAAACAAAACCTTTGACGAGGAAAGAGCGTTATACGAAAGCGACGGCCTGCGCGCACAAAACTGCTCCTTCGACGGCCCCGCCGACGGGGAAAGCGCTTTCAAGGAGTCCCGCAATATAGAAGCGGATCATTGTTATTTTAACCTCCGCTACCCCTTCTGGCACGACAGCGGGCTGACGATCACGGACTGCGAGATGACCCCTCTCTGCCGCGCCGCGCTGTGGTACTCCGATCATGTGCGGATCTCTGATACGAAGATGCACGGCATCAAGGCGCTGCGGGAATGCAGCGACATCGAGATCTGCAACTGCGATATCATTTCCCCGGAGTTTGGCTGGTCGACCTGTCGGGTGCGCATGGAAAACACCACGGCGGTCAGCGAATATTTTATGATGCGTTCCCAGGACCTTTGTTTTAGGAACGTAAACTTTACCGGTAAATACTCGTTTCAGTATATTCAGGACGCGGTTTTTGAAAACTGCGTCTTCGATACCAAGGACGCATTCTGGCACGGCCACAATGTCACCGTCCGGGACAGCGTCGTCAAGGGGGAATACCTGGCGTGGTATTCCGACGGGCTGACGCTGGAACGCTGCCGTATCCTGGGAACCCAACCCCTGTGCTACTGCAAAAACCTCACGCTCATCGACTGCGAAATGATCGATACGGATCTAAGCTTTGAGCGCTCCGAGGTGAATGCCACCGTCACGACGCCGGTCATCAGCATCAAGAACCCCCGCCTCGGGCTCATTTGCGTCCCTTCCGTCGGGGAGATCATCCGGGACGATCCCCTGTCAGCGGGAAAGATCGAGATCACCGGCCAGGCTTAAGCGATAGCCTTTTTTACCGTAAGGATATTCTGCCCGTCCTTATATTCATAAGCCATCCCGTCCATGCTCTTTTTGACCAGATAGATCCCCAGTCCGCCCACCTGACGCTCCACAGCCGACAGCGTCGTGTCCGGATCCTCCTTTTTCAACGGATCGAAGGGGATCCCGCGGTCGATAAAGGTGATCACAGCCATGGGCGGGATTTCCTGTTTCTCCACCCGCACGGTCGCCTGTCCACCGTCCGGGCCGTAGGCATACCTGGCGATGTTGGCAAACAGTTCGTCGATCGCAAGGTCGATCTGCATCTGCGCCTTGACCGGACAGCCCATATGCGTAAGCTGTTCATCCACAAACTCTATCACTGCAGGGATATTTTCAATCCTGGCTTCCACTGTCAGCTCTTTCACGGCCTTATTTCTCCTCCATATACTTTCGGAATTCCAAAGACAGCATGGTAATATCGTCAAACTGCGGCGCATCCCCCACAAAAGCGTCAAGACCGGCCCGGATCGCCGAAAGCAGTTTTGTCGGCGTCTGCCCGGCGTTTTCGTTTAGGATTTCCTCCAGGCGTTTCATGCCGTAAAGCTGATTATCTTTGTCCGTGGCCTCCGTCACGCCGTCGGTATACAAAAAGATCTTATCGCCGGGTTTCAGCGTCATGCTGCCGGACCGATAACGGATCTGTTCCATTCCCGCCAGCACGAAGCCCGGGCGGATCTTATAGACTTCATATCCCGTTTCCTCATGGAAAATAAACGGCATTTCATGGCCCGCGTTGACAAACTGAAATTCGCCTGTCACCAGATCCAGTACGCCCTCAAAGGCCGTGATAAACAGCCCCTCGGAATTGGAGGCGCAGAGCAGATCGTTGACCTGCGTAAACACATCGCCCAGATCGGTATCCGGTTCGGTATGATCCTTTATGAGCGTCTTGCCGATGACCATGAAAAGCGCTGCAGGCACTCCTTTCCCGGAAACATCCGCCATAACGACCGCCAGATGCCTCCGATCGACCATGAACAGGTCGTAAAAGTCGCCGCCCACCTCCTTGGCCGGGTCCATGGTGGCATAGATCTCAAACTCTTCCCTGTCCGGGAACGGCGGAAAGATACAGGGAAGCATCGAGGCCTGAATATGCCTCGCCACATCCAGCTCGGCGCCGATCCTCTCCCGCTCTGCCGTAACGCGGGTCAGATCCTTGATATGCTCGTCCAGGGAAGCCGCCATATCGTTAAAGGAATGGGCCAGATCGCCGATCTCGTCGATCTCGCAGATCTCGGCCCTGTGGTCGAGATTCCCTCCGCTTATGATCGCCGCATCCTTCTGCAGCTCTAGCAGCGGCCCGGTAAGCTGCTTGGAGAACAGACGGCTGATCACGGCGACGACAATATGCACAAGGAAGATCACGCCGATATTCAATAGCAGCGTCATCCAGATCCTATGACGGATCCCTCTTATAGTGGAAGCGGTCTTGTCCTCGATCGCCGCCACCGCCTGCATCGAAGGATCCCGGATCAGCTCTGCCGGGATTTCAAAGACGAGCATCCACTCCGCGGATGTGATCGGGCTGTAGGCGAAAAACATATCGCCGTCAGCCCCTCCGTATTCTCCCCCGCTTTTCCCGGAACGGATATGCTCGATCAGATCGCCGTCGCCGTCGCCGATGATCGTAAGGCTGTCGGATTCTGCAGCCTGGGGCTGGTTCGGAGAAATAAGCACCCTGCCTTCCCCGTCCACCAGGTAGGCAAAGGAACCGTCTCCCAGATCCACGGTCGAAAGGATCTTTTCGAGATCGCTGATCAAAAGATCGATGCACATCACGCCCGCAAAGTTGCCATTCGCATCATAAAGGGGCGTCGCGCAGGTCACCATAAGACCGCGCCCGAAGCTGTCCATATAGGCGTCCGTCAATATGGTCCGTCCGGTTTCCCTGGGCGTGGTATACCACTTGGCCTGGAAAAAATCAAAATAGTCCTTGGCCAGGTCCGAACGCTCGTCATAATTGATCATAAAGCCGCTCTCAGTGCATAGATAGATACTGCCGATCTGGGAACTCTGGCTTTCCATGACCGGCTGCCAGACGTGTTCCACATTCGCCAGAAGCCCGACCTCCCCGGCCACCGCTTCTTTATCCACCGACTCGTCGGCATAGCTTAACTGCATGGTATACTGATAGGCTTTTCTGGCGTCTGGAGGAAGCACTTCTTTCGGAAGATAAGCGTCGGGATCCTCATAGAGCCGGTGTACATAGAATGCAAAATCCCCGACATAACCCAGGTAACGGGCCAGGATGGCGTCTATCGTCTGGGCGCGGTTCTGGGCGGTGACGACATAATTCTTTTCCGCCAGCTCCCTCATCGAAAGCGCGCTGATAGAGTACGCCGTATCTCCCAGTTCTTCGCTGTCTAAAGCCACCTGATTCCTGACGCGGACCAGGCTTCCAAGCCACAAAAGTCCCGTAAAAATGAGGGCGCCCGCGCACAACAGCATCAATACCGCCATAACGCGTCTCTGGATCGGATGACTTTTGTTTTCCTTTTTCTTCATACTCTTCCCCCGATTTCAGATCATGCCGCGGATGATCTGCGATTCTTTTCCCGGAAAATCACAAGGAACACAACGACCGCCACAAACAGGACAAGATCGGCCAGCACCGTTCCTTCGATCCCGAATCCCACGTTGTAGGCAAAGCTGTTGACCGCCCTGCCTGCATCAAGCCGAAAGACAGAATAAGGAGATACCATTCCGCTGTTTGGCAGCCCAAACAGGATGGCCTGGGTAAAATTCCAGGCGGCATGCGCAGCAAAAGCGCACCACAGGCTGTCCATATAGTAGACCATGAGCGAGAACAGGACGCCCACGATGACGATATTTAAGAAAGATAAAACCGTAACGCCCGGATTCGTCAGGTGCAGGATCCCAAAGAGCAGGGAATTCCCTATGATGGCGACCGCCGGTTTCTGATAGCTTTTCAGAAGCTTCTGATAGAGAAAGCCTCTGCAGACCAGTTCTTCCGCCGAGGACTGGAGCAGGACCACCAGATAAAGATAGAGCATCGCCCCGGGATTGGCGGAATTAAAATAGAGCGCGATATCCTGATGCAGCCATGCGATCAGGATACAAAACCCGTTCATTCCAAAGCCGATCAGAGTGCCAAGCAGCAGATACCGCCAGTTGTTTCCTTTGGAGGCAGGTCCGATCACGGAGAGGATCGGCCAGTTTTTCCGGATACATCCGATCCAGATGAGCGTCAGCGCCCAAATACCAACAAAAAAGAGGTAATCTGCGCCGGTGATCCAGACGTCCGACTCCGCCAAACCGCCCGTCCCCGGCTTTACCAACTGATATAGCCTATCCAAAAGCGGCACGATCACGCTGATTGACAGCGCGCCCCACAACTGTCCGCCAAAGACCAGCAGGCATGCTCCCACATAAAGGGCCGGCAGCGTTTCAAACCATCGTCTTTTCTTTTCGCCGTTCTCATTCTTCCCCATTTTACACCTCTCCGTATGATTCTTAAATAAATCTAAAAAAATTATATCATAGAATCTTCCATCCGAAATGTCGTCTGCGCTCATAGCCCGTCGTTTGCGTCAGCCCTGGCCGGCTCTGGCCGCCAAAAGATCATGCCTCTCTGACCAGTTCTTCCCATACCCCGACGTCGATCTTCTGAACGGGCGCAAACCGTTCTGAATCCATATAGCGGTATATGGCGTCCAGCAGCGCCCGCGCCTCCGGATAGCGCTGCAGATCCTGCAGCCCCATAGAGGAAAAGAGCAGCTTCCCTCCGCCGCAGCAACATTCCAAAAGCTGGCACATGGGCCGCAAATACGCATAGCTGTCCATTTCCGCAACGATAGTCTCATAACGCTCCGGCAAAATGACAGCCCTCTGGGACGCCATGGGCCACCACTGCCAGTTGGTATGAAATTCCGTGGGGAACCCGTCAAAAAGGGGATGGCCTTCATCGATCAACTGTCCCATACCGCCCTCCTGCCCCGCGAAAGTCCCCACAGACCAGAAATCCGTCGTAAACTGCGCCTGGATCGAAGCAGGCAGCGCTTTCGCAACAGAAGGCGGCGTCAGATACACCCTGCCTCCCGCTTCCAGAACCGCCTTCGCTTTCCTGTCCAGAACGGCCGTTTCATAAACGCCCTCCGGACGCCTCGGAACCACAGGGGGATAGACCCAGATGGGATATAAATTGGAACATTCCCCGACGCTTACGGTCAGGTTAAACCTCGTGGGTCTGTGAATGCCCAAAGCCCCCAATTCGATTTCCAGGCTCCCTGCCTCCGTCAGTTTCCCTGCCGGACATTCCACATAGGGAAGTTCCCCTTTGAAAGCTGCCGGAACGTTTTCTCCATAACTGGCCCACGAATAGCCTTTTTTGTCCTTTGGCTGCTCTTCCAGTCTGTAGGACGGCTTTCCAAAGACCGCTCTTTTTCCGTAATTGGCGACCTGTATCCGCGCCGATAACCGCTCCGTGCTTTCCCAGGTATACCGGGGCAATAAGACCAGCGGCAGCTGATCCTTAAAAAAGCTGCGAAAATGCTCCGGTCTGGCAAACTCGTAGGGCTTTTGCTGCAAATGGGAATTTAACATCCCCACCAGCGCAGTGCCCTGTCCCGGGAAATCCTGCAGGCCCAATAAAGAAATGCCTGACATTTCCCTGGTTCTGAGGACTGCTTCGACCTCCTCCCGGTAACCGATCCGGGAAAGCTCCCCCGTAGCCTCCACACATTTTTTCCAGATACCGGTAAGCCCCCCGGCCGCTACCCTCTCCTGTATCAGACGCAGATTGGCCGGGTCGGAGATCCCCTGAAAGGTTTCCAGTTCATCAAAATCCGGCAGCACCTCAAACTGCCCTACCTCAAAGCCAAAAACCGGCCTGGTATATTCTTTTCTCAATTGCTCCATGGCGAGATCATAGTTGGCCCGGGCGTCAGGATAACGGCGATTGATATACCCCTCCATATTCGCAAAGGTCCCGCGCAGTTTCCACTGATGGAAATTTGACGCCGTATAAAAGTCGCAGGCCTCATTGCAGCCGTTTTCGCCATAGTGTCCGTTGGAAGCGTCGGCATACAGCCTCGTGGGGTCCGTCTTGCGCGCCAGTTTTACAAGTCCGTCCATCCTGGCATGTCCGACTTGTCCGGTACAAAGCTCATTTCCCAGGGTCAGCATGACAAAGGAGGGATGGTTTGCCAACATTCCCAAAACCTGCCTGAGTTCCGTCTCATAGTACCGATAACTTTCCTCCGGTTCAAAAGCGTTCTTCGGATTCCAGTGGGACAGCTCCGGCTGCATCAGGATCCCCAATCGGTCTGCGGCGGTAAAAGCGGCCTCCGGCGGGCAATGGGAGTGAAAACGCATACAGTTGACCCCGTAGGAACGATAGCGGTTCAGGATATCCAGCCACTCGTCCACCGTCATGGGGGGATGTCCGGTTTCCGGAAAAACCGCGCAATTCGCCTCCCCGCGCAGGAAAATGATCCGGCCGTTCAACGCAAGCCTGCCTGAGCCGTCGTCCCCAAAATCCCGTATTCCAAAGCGAACTGCCCTGGTCTCCCCGCCGGACAGGGAGACGGATAAGACATGCAGATTTCCCTCTTCCAGATCCCATTTTGCCGCATTCTCCCGCAGGGGCAGCGGCCCAACAGTCAGCTCCGTCACAGCCTCAGAGGTATCCACATACAACTGCGCTTCTTCCCGCAAAGCATCGCAGCGCAAAAGCACCGTCCCCCTGTACGGGGCATCGGCAAACAGCTTCATCCTGACAGTGACCGTATTTTTTGCCGGATATACCCGGATCTGATCCAGAAAGGCAGGCTTCTCCGTCCTCAGACAAAGGGAACCCAAAACCCCGTTCCAGTTGGTCTGCGTTTCGTCCGTTGCCGCAGAGGAATACACGATGGCATCGTGAGGCAGGCCGGGATAGCTGTTGTCGCTGAGAAGCGTAAACTGACTGTCCTCGCCGAGCAGTCCGGTCACTTCAAAGACGCGGCCCGTACTGAGGGAGGGTTCTACAAAATCCGGGATCTTTTTCCCATCCACAAACAGGCGCAGTACCCTGGCCCGTTCCGCTTCCAGGAAGATCCGTTTGCCTTCTGCGATCTCCGCCACAAGCGCGCCCCAAAGCCCGGGCTCCATCCGCCTGGTCAGCCGCGCTTCTCCTTCATAAGTATACCGCCTGGTAAATCTGGTGGTGATCTTCTCCGAATGAAAAGCGCTGCCGCTGTTTCCGAGGGAAGTATCCGGATGCCATGTATTGGCTCCCGTATCCCTGTGTCCGATCCGGTTTTCGTCCAAAGTGCCGGGGAGGTACATACTGTATTTTTTCCCGTCTCCGATATCCGCTTCCCAGATGCCCTGTAAGGAAATCTTCATCGTTCCGTCTCCTGTCGGTTTAAGCCTCCAACTGGGCCCCATAAAGGCGGCACATCATATGGGAGGGTTCGATGGCGGCGGTTTCCTTCAGAAATGCCCTCGCCTTTTCCAGATTCCCCAGACCGATGTTACCCAGCGCCATCAGATAATTGCAGTGCGCCCGGTTCCTTGCCGTATAATCTTCGTCAAAGATCAAAAACTCCGGCAGCGAAACCGCAAAATACTCTATTTTCACCTGATCCTGCAAATGCTGTTCCCCATAATCGATCAGGCGGTAAAAACGGGCACGGGCCTGCTTTTGCCTGCCCAGCTTACTGTATGCCAGCCCCTGATAGAGGATCATGTCGGCGGGCTGGTCGTTGTAATACATGGCCCCCGCCGGTTCATCCGTGCCGACGGTGGCAGCCTCAAAGCACCGTCTGGCCTCCGCCGTCTTTCCCTGCCCCTCCAGCGCCAGCCCCAGGTGATAATACAGGTGGTTGTCTTTCGTCCCTTCCAGCCTGCCCTCTCCCAGATTTTCCGGATACACCAGGGCCTTTTGAAGCAGCTCTTCGGCCTGTGCGAACTGCTCCTCTTTTAACGCCTGCTTCGCCATCTGCAGCAGGGCGATAGTATACTGCGTTGTGATCTTGCCTTCCCCGCCCTCCCAGGGGTGGAACTTTCTGCCCATAATGCACTCATAGGCCTTTTGAGGATCGCCGCACATATTGATCAGCGTGATATATTCAATGTAAAGATCATCCCTGTCGCCGATGATATCCCGGTGGGCCTCATAATTGGCGAGCCGCTTTTCAAAGGACCAGCCCAGCTTTCTGTATAACTGGTCCAGCTCCAGAAAAACGCGGGCATCCGCCGGATTTAGGACAAACGCTTTCTCCATCGCCGCCTTTGCCCGCTGCGGGTCCTTGCACTTATTGTAATATACCAGCGAAAGGTTTCTGAAAACGGTGGGGAAGGTATCCTCCGCTGCGGCGGAAGCTTCCCACAGGGCAAGGGATTTCTCCCACTGCTGCCTGTCAAAAAACAGATTGCCCAGATAATATCCCGCCTTCGCCCTGCAGCCCTGTCCGATCGCAAAACGCAGTACCGCGATATCCTCCAGCTTATTCGGGAAACAATAATCCGGGGACTGGACCTCCGCCTTCCTCAGAAGGCCCGTTACCTCCTCTCCCAGCCTGCTGCGGTAATAGGCTTCATAATAGGTAAGAAGCGGATACTCCCTGCTGCATTCCCCTAAAACGGCGATCGCTTCGCCATAGGCGCCAAACTCCGCGTAATCCCGGGCCGTCATCAGGTAATTTTCCAAAAAATCCCGCATCTTTTCGTTCAGCCTACCGCGCAGCTTTGCCCCATCTTGCCCTGCCAGCAGAACCTCTTCGTTACAGGATACGAAATCAAAAGGATCCAATGCCAGATTCTCCCGGATCCAGGCTTTCGCCAGGGAAGTTTTTCCAAGCTTTCTGAGCAGATATGCCTTCAGGCCCCTGGCCTTGATATTGTGGGCGTTTTTCACAAGCGACTTCTCTGCGAAAGCAAGGGCTGCAGAATCGTTTCCTTCCCTTGCCGCAATAACGGCCAGATAATAAAAAGACATCTCCTGCTGCTCGCTGCTCCAGACGGCCTTGTAGAAAGCGTCATAGGCCTCCTTTTCGCGTTCCTGATAGAACAGGTCCAATCCCAGCAGGTAATACGTTTCGCTGTTATATGGATTCGGGTTTTTCCATGTCAGGCGCTCCAAGGCCTTACGGAAATAGGGTTCCGCCTTTTCAAACCGGCCCCTTCTCATCAGCAGCGCCCCATACGCGTTGTTAAGGCGGATATCCCCCGGATCCCTTTTCAGCCCTTCCAGATAATAGGGATCCGGCTGATAGGTGGCATGGCGGTACTGTTCGATGTGCTGTCCGGTCAGATACAATTCCTCACAGGTCATGATCCGGGAAGGTTCTTCCGCCGCCCGGGCAGGCTCTGGCATCCTGGGGATCGAGGGCGCTTCCGGCCGGTATTCTACCAGACAGCTTCCTTCGGCATAAACCGCCAGATACAGCTTTTCCTCCTCAACGTCTCCCACCTCGACCGTCTTTTCAAAAATATCCACCGGGGAAAGCTTCGCTGTCTCGTTCAATACCGTATTTTCGCCTGAAGTCAGCACGATCCTGGCCTTTTCATAAACGCGGGTCGCATAGACG
>X22_European_Rabbit__coassemble_89_pt1 | contig 23837 bp, 12 predicted proteins | sample X22_European_Rabbit__metabat2_low_PE_003 | metagenome-assembled genome bin X22_European_Rabbit
GCTTCTATATTGAGGATAAGGCCAACCTTTGGGAAAAAGTGCAGAAAGCTGTTGGTATATTCGCAGGCTTCCGTGACGAAAAGTCCGGATCTGCCGATGCGGATATTGCCGTGGATGGATTCGAGGATACCCCCTATCGAAAGGGTAGGATCCATGCCGGCTGCCAGAAGGATCTCGGAGATCATGGAAGTGGCGGTGGTTTTGCCATGGGTACCGCTGACGGCTACCGGCATCTCATAGTTGCGCATGAGCTGCCCCAGAAATTCCGCCCTCGTCAGGACAGGGAGCTTACGGCGCAGCGCCTCGGCATATTCCGGATTGTCCGCGTGAACGGCGGCCGTATAGACCACGAGGTCGATATCGCCGGTGATGTTTTCCGCCTTCTGGGGCCGGCCGAAATGGATGTGCGCCCCCAGGCGTTCGAGGCGGTCGGTCAGCAAAGAGCGGTTCCAGTCGGAGCCGGATACCCGAAACCCCTGGGAGAGCATAAGCTCGGCCAGGCCGGACATACTGATGCCGCCGATGCCGATGAAATAGATGTGAATGGGATGTTTAAAATCTACCTGATACATGCAAGCGTACTTCCCCTGTTTGTGATTTGTGTTCTGAAAATTTCATAAACCGAAAACTTCCTGCTATATTATACGCAAATGACCAGAAAAAACCAATAGGAAAATGAAAAAACTTAAAAACGCCCTAAGCCCCCTTTTTGCCCGCTGTACTGGGAACCGTTCATTTGGCCCATCGGGCTGCAAAAAATGTCTTTTTTGTAAAAAATACGCGAATTTATCACGTTAAAGTGATAGAATAGACTGGATATAATGGATAAAAAATAATTTTTTTGCATAAAATTTATATATATTTTACACAACCGCGAATTATGCCTTCCCGGAAGGAAGTCAAAAAAATTATTCACTTTTACAATCAGTTGTGATATAATGTGCGCGAAGGTAATGGGTATTGCACGCGGCCAGGCGGATCGCGCAGGGCGAAGCGCGGTTTGGTTCACATTCTGCCCATTCCAGCAACAGCAATCGAGGTGATGACATGATCAGGAAAGAAATGATAGCCATGCTTCTGGCCGGAGGCCAGGGGAGCCGTCTGGGGGTGCTGACCTCCAAGGTAGCGAAGCCGGCCGTATCTTTCGGCGGGAAATACCGTATTATCGATTTCCCGCTGAGCAACTGTATCAATTCAGGCGTGGATACGGTGGGCGTTTTGACGCAGTATCAGCCGCTCAGGCTGAATACGCACATCGGGATCGGGATTCCGTGGGATCTGGACCGCAACATCGGCGGCGTGACCGTACTGCCGCCGTATGAGAAGAGCGAGAACAGCGAATGGTATACCGGGACGGCGAATGCGATCTATCAGAATATCGACTACATGGAAAGTTATCATCCTGAGTACGTTCTGATCCTTTCGGGCGACCATATCTACAAGATGGACTACGAGGTGATGCTGGAATTTCATAAGCAGAACGGATCCGAATGCACCATCGCGGTCATGCCGGTTCCCATGGAAGAGGCCAAACGGTTCGGCATCATGATCACGGATGAGGACAAGCGTATTGTGGATTTTGAGGAGAAACCGGAGCATCCCAGGAGCAATCTGGCGTCCATGGGAATCTATATCTTCAACTGGTCCACGCTGAAGAAAGCGCTGATCGCCAAAGCGTCCCAGCCCAATCTGGACTTCGGCAAGCATGTGATCCCCTACTGCCATGAAAACGGCGCCCCCATGTACGCCTATGAGTTCAACGGCTACTGGAAGGACGTAGGCACGTTACATTCCTACTGGGAAGCCAACATGGAGCTGATCGACATCGTTCCCGAGTTCAATCTGTACGAGGAATACTGGAAGATCTATACCAAGAGCGAGATCCTGCCGCCGCAGTACGTTGCGCCGGGCGGTATGATCGAGCGCAGCATCGTTGGCGAAGGCTCCGAGATCTACGGGGAAGTCTACAGCTCCGTCATCGGCTGCGGCGTGATCATCGGCAGAGGCACCGTAGTACGGGATTCCATCATCATGAACAACACGGTGATCGGGGACGGCTGCCAGATCGACAAGGCGATCATCGCGGAGAACGCCGTGGTGGAGAACGGGGTAAAGCTCGGAGTGGGGCCGGAAGTGCCCAACGACACCGCGCCGCATATTTACGACCACGGCCTGGTGACCATAGGGGAAAAGAGTGTGATCCCGGCCGGCGTTTCCGTGGGGAAGAATGCGGTGGTAGCGGGCGATACGCAGCCGGAGGATTATCCCAACGGGTATCTGGAGAGCGGGAAGACTTTGATCAAGGCAGGTGAGGAAAAGTGAGAGCGATCGGCATCATTTTAGCGGGCGGCAACAGCCGCAGGATGAAGGAGTTGTCCCAGAAACGGGCCATCAGCGCCATGCCGGTAGCGGGCAGTTACAGGAGCATCGATTTCGCGCTGAGCAACATGACCAATTCCCATATCCAGAGCGTAGGCGTGCTGACCCAGTATAACGCGCGCAGCTTAAACGAACATCTGAGTTCTTCCAAGTGGTGGGATTTCGGACGCAAGCAGGGAGGGCTTTCCGTATTTACCCCGGCGGTCACGGCGGACAATAACTTCTGGTACCGTGGGACTGCGGACGCGATCTATCAAAACCTGTCTTTTCTGCGCAACAGCCACGAACCGTATGTGGTCATCACTTCCGGCGACTGCGTTTACAAGATGGATTACAACAAGGTGCTGGAGTACCACATCGAGAAGAAAGCGGATGTGACCATCGTCTGCAAGGACATGCCCGAGGACTTCAATCCGGACAGGTACGGGACCGTAGTTCTGGATGAGGACATGAGGGTTCGGGACTTTGAGGAAAAGCCCATCGTGGCGCAGTCGAACACTATTTCCTGCGGTATTTATGTAATCCGCAGGCGGCTCCTGATCGAGATGATCGAACGGTGTTCCATGGAGGATCGGTACGATTTCGTTACGGATATCCTGATCCGCTATAAGAACCAGAAACGGATCTACGGGTACAAGATCAGCGAGTACTGGCGCAATATTGCGACGGTAGAAGACTATTATGAAACGAACATGGATTTCCTGAAACCGGAGATCCGCAACTATTTCTTCAAGCAGTATCCCGACATCTACTCCAAGGTGGAAGACCTTCCGCCCGCGAAATACAATGTCGGTTCCAACGTTTCCAACAGCCTGATCTCCAGCGGCTGCATCATCAACGGGACGGTGGAAAATTCGGTTGTTTTCAAAAAGTCCTTTATTGGGAACAACTGCTGTATCAGAAATTCGATCATATTGAACGACGTATATATTGGCGACAACACCCACATCGAAAACTGCATCGTAGAAAGCCATGATACGATCCGTGCGCATTCCTTCTACAGAGGGGAGAACGGGGTCAAGATCGTAATTGAACAAAATGAAAGGTATATCATCTAAAGAGAGAATGGCTCAAGGAGGAAATCCGATGAAGATCACCGACGTTCGTGTCAGAAAAATTGCCAAAGAGGGCAGGATGAAAGCAGTCGTGTCCATCACCATTGACGATGAATTCGTTGTACATGATATCAAAGTGATTGAAGGGGATAAGGGGCTCTTTATTGCGATGCCGAGCAAAAGGGCTGCCGATGGGGAATACAGAGATATCGCACATCCGATCAGCCAGTCGACGAGGGAATCGATCCAGAAGACGATCCTGAACGCCTATATGGAGGCGCAGCAGGAAACGCAGTATACGGTATAAGGGCATCGTCCGCGCCGGGAGGCGCGCGGTGTGTCAAAAGGGGGATTAAGAGGGAACCGCCCGGTGAAAGTGCTTGCCGGGCGGCTTTTTGTATGATAACATGAAAACCGTGATATATAAAATTGGACTGCCGCCGGATCAGAAGGCGGCGGAAAGGAAAATGGATGAAAGAGGAGGGCGGCATTTGGCGCCATGAACTCAAATATATGTGCACAGCGCCGCAGCTTTCTATCATCGAACACAGGATCCGGCCGCTTATGGAGAGGGATGCCCATGCGGGAGCCGAAGGGGTTTATGCGATCCGCAGCGTTTATTTTGACGATGCATGGAACCGGTGCTTTTACGAAAATCAGGATGGGACGGATCCGAGAGAAAAATTCCGCATCCGCATTTACAATGGCAGCGCTTCACGGATTACGCTGGAACTCAAGCAGAAACTGCAGGGTATGACGCGCAAGCTGTCCTGTCTGTTGACCTGCGAACAGTGTAGGGCGATCCTGGGCGGCGAAATGCTGGCGGTTCAGGAGGGAATGCCCGAACTGCTCGTCAAGTTTGCGGCGCAGCAGCGGGAGCGCAGGCTGACGGCGAAGGTTATCGTAGAATATGACCGGATTCCGTATACGCTGCGGCTGGGAAACGTGCGGATCACCCTGGATCGGAACCTGACTGCTTCGGACAGTACAGAACTTTTTTTGGAAGGGGGATTTTTAAAACGGCCGGTGATGCCGGAGGGGTTTCACATACTGGAAGTGAAATACGATGCGTTCCTGCCGGATTTTGTGAGGCAGGCGCTGCAGCTCGAATCGCTGCAGCGGACATCTTTTTCCAAATATTATGAGTGTAGAAAGAGAGGAACCAATGGGATTTCGGGATATCTTTAAAAAATCATTTCTTGAGGGATTTCAGAATGGAAACGTGGAACTGGCAACCGTATTTTTGAGCCTGGTCGTGGTTAGCCTGATCGCCCTTTATATTTTTTTCGCATACAGGTTTCTGGCGCGCCGGACTTTTTACAATAAGAACTTCGGAATTTCACTTGCTGCGCTGGCGATCATTACCGCATCGGTCATTTTGACTATCCAGTCCAGTATTGTAATCTCCTTAGGTATGGTGGGCGCGCTGTCCATCGTGCGTTTTCGTACGGCCATCAAGGAGCCCATGGACCTGGTGTTTTTGTTCTGGTCCATCAGCGTAGGGATTATCTGCGGAGCAGGGCTCTATTCTCTGGGGATCATTGCGTCCCTGGTGATCACGTTAGTGATTTTCCTTTTGGACCTGATCCCGGTGACCAGGGCCCCCATGCTGCTGATCGTCAATACAACGGATCAAAACAGCGAGGATACGCTGCTCTCGATCATAAAAAAATACAGCAGCGTCTGCAACGTAAAATCCAGGAATATTACCGGGGGGCAGATGGATATGGTGATCGAAGTGTGCGTAAAGGAAGGGAACGCACTGGTTCAGGAAGTCTGCGCCTTAAAAGGAATGGAAAATGTTTCATTGCTTTCCCATGACGGAGAAACCACGTACTAGGAGGAAAAGGACGTGTATGTCATAGCAGGGCTGGGAAATCCCAGGCGGGAATATGAAAATACCAGGCATAATGTGGGTTTTGCCGTCATAGATATGCTGGCGGAAAAATACGGCATCCGGGTGGACGAATTAAAGCACCGGGGCCTGATCGGGAAAGGCGTGATCTCCGGGGAAAGGGTACTCCTGGTCAAGCCGGTGACCTATATGAACCTGAGCGGCGAGTGTATCCGGGAGGTGCTGCAGTACTACAGGATCGACGGGGAAAAGGATCTCATTGTCATCCATGACGATATCAGCCTGGAACAGGGCATGATCCGCATTCGCAAAAAAGGAAGCGCCGGAGGGCACAACGGACTGAAGAACATCATCGCCCAGCTCGGCAGCGAGACCTTTATGCGGATCAAGGTGGGCGTCGGCGGCAAGCCGGAAGGCTATGACCTGGTAGATTATGTGCTGGGGCACTTTTCAAAGGAAGAACGGGAACGGATGGCACAGGCGCAGCAGGACGCCTGCAGTGCGGTGGAGGCGATCCTCACAGACGGCGCCGATGAAGCCATGAACCGTTTTAACCGGAAAGGAAAGAAGGCGGAGCCAAAACAGGGCGCGGCACAGGACGCAGCCTGCGGCATGGAGGAAAAATGAAGATGTTAACGGCTCCCCTGCGGGAGCTGGCGGAATTTGATGAAGGGAAACGGCTTTTGGAGGACGGGACGCCGGTGGGCTTTACCGGCCTTTACGATTCCCAGAAGCTTCATATGGTGCATGGCTTGAGCGATGGTTTTTCTCAGAAGATCATCGTTACTTTCAGTGACAAAAGAGCGCGGGAGATCTGTGAGGAATATCGGTTCTACGACCGCCACACGCTTCTCTATCCTGCCAGGGACCTGATCTTTTATCAGGCGGATGTGGCGGGGAACGCCCTGACCAGGGAACGGATCCAGGCGGTAAGGACGCTGCTTTCCGGACGTCCGGCGACGGTGGTCACTACGATAGCGGCGCTGATGTCTCCCCTCGTCCCGCTGGCCGACATACGGGCGAAGATCCTTTCCTTCGACAGGTCTGCGGTCATCGAAGAGGCCGCACTGTCGGAAAAGCTGGTGGAAATGGGCTATGAAAAGACCTGGCAGGTGGAGACGCCGGGCCAGTTTTCGATCCGGGGCGGCATCGTGGATATTTTTGATATTACCGAAGAAAACCCGTACCGGATCGAACTGTGGGGCGACAGCGTGGAGTCCATCCGCAGCTTCGACGCGCTTTCCCAGCGGTCGGTGGAGGAGCTTTCCCGGGTGGAGATCTATCCTGCCGCAGAGATGATGCTTTCTGCGGCGAGGCGTCACGACGGTTTTGTGAAGATCAAAAAAGAGACGAAGGAATTTGCACAGCGGCTGGAAGAAAGCGGAAAACGAGAAGAAGCGGGCCGGATCCGCGCCCAGATCCGGGAACTGGAGGAAGCGGCCGAAGCGCTGGCAGGCGTGGTGAATCTGGAGGGTTTTGTTCATTATTTTTATGAGAGGACGGAATCCTTCCTGCAGTATTTCGACCCTGCGGACTGCGTCGTGTTTCTGGATGAGCCCAAGCGCCTGTCGGAGACGGCGGAAGCGCTGGAGCTGGAATTTCGGGAAAGCATGGCGCAGCGTCTGGAAAAGGGATATATCCTTCCCGGACAGGCGGATCTTTTGTATGAGCTGCGCCGGATTGCCGCGCATCTGAGCCGCTATCGGGCCGCCGCCCTGGCGGCCATCGACGCAAAGAGCAGCCTGTTTGAGGCCGGGCGCCTGTTTGAGATCACGGTGCGCAGCATGACTTCCTATAATAATAGCTTTGAGGCGCTGTTAAAGGATTTAAAGCGGTACAAACGGCTGGGGAGCCGCGTGCTTTTGCTGTGCGCCTCCCGCACCAGGGCCATGCGGCTGGCAGCGGATCTGCGGGAGCAGGAGCTGACCGCCTTTTACAGCGAAGATCCCGACCGGCTGATACAGCCCGGGGAAGTGGAGCTGTTTTATGGACATGTGGAAAAGGGGTTTGAATATCCGCTTTTAAAGTTCGTTGTGATCTCGGAAGGGGATATTTTCAGCGCGCAGAAGAAAAAGAAGCGCCGGATCAGGCAGTACGAGGGCACGAAGATCCACGATTTTGCTGAGCTGAAGGTCGGGGATTATGTGGTGCATGAGACGCACGGGCTGGGGATCTACAAAGGGATCGAGAAGGTTTCGGTGGAAGGAACCGTCAGGGATTATATCAAGATCTCCTACCGGGACGGCGGCAATCTGTATGTGCTGGCCACGGGACTGGATGTGATCCAGAAATATGCCTCCGCCGATGCCCAGAAAACGCCCAAATTAAACAAGCTGGGCGGGCAGGAATGGACCCGGACCAAGGCCAGGGTGCGGGAAGCGGTGGACGAGGTGGCCAAAGACCTGGTGGAGCTTTACGCGGTGCGGCAGCAGAGCGAGGGCTTTGCCTTTTCCCCGGATACGGTGTGGCAGAGGGAATTTGAAGAGATGTTCCCCTTCGAAGAGACGGAGGATCAGCTTTCCGCCATCGCCGATACCAAGCGGGACATGGAGAGCCATAAGATCATGGACCGCCTGATCTGCGGGGATGTGGGCTACGGCAAGACGGAGATCGCCATCCGGGCGGCGTTTAAGGCGGTGCAGGACGGCAAGCAGGTGGTCTTTTTGGTGCCCACCACGATCCTGGCCCAGCAGCATTATAATACTTTTATTCAGCGCATGAAGGATTTCCCGGTGCGCGTGGATCTGATGTGCCGTTTCCGCACGGCCGCCCAGCAGAAAAAGACGCTGGCGGATCTGCGCAAGGGGCTGGTGGATATCGTGATCGGCACCCATCGGGTACTCTCCGGCGATATGCAGTATAAGGATCTGGGCCTTCTGATCATCGACGAGGAACAGCGCTTCGGCGTGGCCCATAAGGAAAAGATCAAGAAACTGAAAGAAAACGTGGACGTACTGACGCTTTCGGCCACGCCCATCCCCCGCACCCTGCATATGTCCTTAATTGGGATTCGGGATATGAGCGTGCTGGAGGAGGCCCCCGGCGACCGCCTTCCCATCCAGACCTATGTGATGGAATACAACGAAGAGATGGTGCGGGAGGCCATTTCCCGGGAGCTTTCCCGTGGCGGCCAGGTTTATTATGTATACAACCGGGTGAATTACATTGCCGACGCAGCGGCCCAGATCCGGAAGCTGGTGCCGGAGGCCAACGTGGCCTTTGCCCATGGACAGATGGCGGAACGGGAGCTGGAACGGATCATGTTCGAGTTCATCGACGGGCAGATCGACGTGCTGGTGGCCACCACTATTATCGAGACAGGGCTGGATATTTCCAACGTGAACACCATCATTATCCAGGATTCCGACCGCATGGGGCTTTCCCAGCTTTACCAGTTACGGGGAAGAGTGGGGCGTTCCAACCGGACGGCCTACGCCTTTTTGATGTACAAGCGGGATAAGATCCTGCGGGAAGTGGCGGAAAAGCGGCTTTCCGCGATCCGGGAGTTTACGGAGCTGGGTTCCGGTTTTAAGATCGCCATGAAGGATCTGGAGATCCGGGGCGCCGGGAATCTGCTGGGGCAAAGGCAGCACGGCCATATGGCGGCGGTGGGTTACGACCTCTACTGCAAGATGCTCAACGAAGCGGTAAGAGGGTTAAAGGGCGAACAAAACGAGCCGGATTTCGTGACGTCCGTGGAGCTGGAGGTGGACGCCTTTATTCCGGCCTCCTATATCGTCAACGAGCAGCAGAAGCTGGATATTTACAAGCGCATGGCCGGCGTGGAAACGGCGGAGGAAGGCGGGCAGCTTCGGGAAGAGCTGCTGGACCGTTTCGGGGCGGTGCCGGGATCGGCGGAAAATCTGCTGCGCATCGCGCTCATCAAGGCCCGGGCGCACCGGCTTTTTATCACGGAGGTCAAGGGGCGGCCGGGGGAGATCCTTTTCCTTTTTCGGCCCGACGCCCGGGTGCGGGGGGAAAATATCCCGCAGCTTCTGGAAAAGCACAGGCAAGGGCTGCAGTTTGTCCACAGGGGGGATCCCACCTTTTTTTACCGGTACAAAAAAAGCGATCTGGTGGACAAAAAAGCGGCGGAACTGCTGGAACTGACGGAACAGCTTCTGGAGGATATGGCGCGTTTTCTGCTTTGAGGCTGTGAGAGGGGAGCGGATGGAACGGATGAGATCGGATGCAAACAAAATGAGGGCGGTTTTGGGGGCTGGTTTTTTGCTGCGTCTCTTTTACGTCCTTTTTTCCACGATCTACGACCGGCAGTACGATATCGGCATGATCGATCTGGACGCAGGGCATCCCGTCACCGGCGGCCATCTGGCTTATATCCAGTATTTGTACGAGAACTGGCGCCTGCCGGATTTCGACCCCACCAGCGTCTATCAGTTCAACCATCCCCCGCTGCATCACTATATCAGCGCCCTCTGGCTGAAACTGGCTTCCTTTTTCCTGCGCGATACGGCGGTTTTGGAGGAATCGCTGCAGGCGGTGCCCTTTCTTTGCTCGCTGCTCATCCTTCTGGTGCTGTTAAAGATCCTGCGGCTGCTTTCTCTGCAGGAGAGAACCAGGCGCTTTTTGATGCTGCTGTTTTCCTTTCATCCCGCCCTGGTGCTTCTGTCGGGGAGCGTGAACAACGACTGCATGAGCCTGCTGTTTACGCTGTTGTGCGTCTATACGGCGATCGTCTGGGGACGCGCGCCGGGATATCGCAGGATCCTGTATCTTGCGCTTTCCATCGCCCTGGGGATGCTGACAAAACAGAATGTGGCCGAAATGGCCCTTCCGATCGGGCTGGTTTTTCTTTATGTGCTGATCGCAGCGTGGAAAAAGGAGGGCTTCCCGAAGAAACTGCTGGGGCAGTTCGCCCTCTTTGGCGCGGTCAGCATTCCATTGGGCATGTGCTTTTATGTCCGGAATATGCTGCAGTTTCACATGCCGCTGGTGTGGATCTATGAGCTGCCAGAGGACTCCTGGCAGTATACGGGGAATGTCCCTCTGGTAAACCGGCTGCTGTGGCCCATTCTACAGGAAATGGCGGACAATCTGCTGCATTTCCGCATCGGCTGCGGCTATAACGTGTGGATGCAGATCATACGCACCTCGGTGCTGGGAGAATGGGACATGGCCGGCGTGGGCTATGGCATCAAGGCGCTGGCGGTTTTGCTGATGTTTGCGGGAGCAGCGCTGGGTGGAGCGTCTCTGATCGCCTTTTTCCGTGTCTTTTGTCTGCCGTCAAAAAAATATGCCGTGGATACGGTCTGCCGGATCGTGTTCGTGGCCGGTTATTTCGTGAATCTGGTTGGGTATCTGCTCTTTGTGTACCGTTATCCTCAGGAGTGCAGTATGCACTTCCGCTATATTGAGATCGAGCTTTTGTTCCCGGCGGCAGCGCTGGGGTTCGTCTGGCAGGAAACGCAGAGGAAATGGCTGCGGTTTGCGCTGGATGCGCTTCTGGCGGCGTTCTGCGCGCTGAGCGTGGCGATGACCTGCGTGTGGTGTCTGGGCTGACGCGGCCCCGGCCCTGGGACGGTGCGGCGGGCGGCCCCGGCCCTGGGACGGTGCGGCGGAAAGGAGTGTTCATGCCGGAGGAAAAATGCGGGAAAAATGCATATGGACAGATCGGCCTCACCGCCCTTTGCGCGGCGGGGCTTGTCTGCGCGCTCTATTGGCTGAAGGGGTTCTTTCCCTTCGGCGACGGGTCCGTCATGATGATCGATCTGTACTCCCAATATCTGCCGCTGCTCTATCGGTTTTACGATGTTGTGGGCGGACAGAAAAATCTCTTTCTGGAACTGTCGGCGGCGGGGGGCATCAACCTGTACGCGGAAACCATCAACGAAGTCTGCAATCCTTTCAATTATGTGCTGTTTTTATTCGGCCGCGGGATGATCTGGCAGTCGGTGAACGTGCTGCTTTTGCTCTATCTGGTCTGCGCCAGCGCCAGCGCGCATTTCTTCCTTTTGCGGGTCTGGCCCCGGGATCGGCGGTGGAACACCGTCTTAAGCCTCTGCTACGGACTGTCCGCCTATGGGGCCTATCAGTTCCAGATCATCAAGTGGATGATCTTTCCGGTGATCTTTCCCTTCTTTGTGCTGTCCTTAAAGAGGCTGCTGCTGCGGCGCAAAGGGGGCCTGTACGCGCTGCTTTTGGCCTGGCAGATGGTATTGAGCATCCAACTGGGCTTCATGGCGCTGTGCTTTACGCTGTTTTCCTGCGGGATCTGGTTCTGGACGAAAGGCGGGGCAGAGCCGGAGAATGGCAAAAGTCCGGAATCCACCGGATCCTGGCGACGCCTTTGGCAACGGCTATCGTCCGGGCGGCAGGAGGCTTGCATTTTAGGGATTTATACGCTGGCAGGGCTTTTTCTGGCGGGCTTCGTACTGGCGCCGGAGCTTTTGATCCTGCTGTCCTCCGCCCGGGCCGGGGAAAATCTGACTTACTGGGAGATCACAGGCCGTTACGGACTGGACGATCTCTTTGAACGGCTGTTTGAAATTTCCCATCCGGCGCTGTTGGCCCTGCTGGCCGGCCTGGCGGTGAAAAAAAGGCTGCGGATACGGGCAGGGGGCGCTGCCGCAGGCGGCGCAGCAGAGGTTGCGGCAGGCGGCGCTGCAAACGGCGGCCCGCTGCGTTTCTGGCTTCTTTTAAACGGCTTTCTGTGGCTGACGGTATTGCTGCAGCCGGCCAATCTGCTGTGGCATCTGGGTTCCTATGTTTGCTTCCCGGTGCGGTATGCTTACATGGTTCTGCTGGCCCAGACAGGGCTGGCAAAGGCGCTGATGGAAAGCGCCGGGGAGGATAAAAAGACGGGATCCATACGTCCGGCGCAGCTTGCCGGGGTTTTGGCAGCGCTGGCCTGTATCCTTCTGGCCTTTTGCTGCGTCATGGGCTGGGAAGAAAAGCTGGTTCAGGCATCTTCCTCGCTGGCTATCAGCAGCTCCTGTCCAAAGGAGACGCTGCAGGTCTGTCTGATCCTGGCGCTGTTTTTCCTGGCGGCCCTGATCGGATTTTTCTGCGGCCCTTTCGCAAAGCCTGCGGTGCTGGCGACAGCGGCTTCCTGCAGTCTTTGCCTGTTTGTCATGATCTGTCTGCCGGAAGGAAACGCCGTGCGGACGGAGGACGAACGGGCCTATCAGGTCATGGAACAGCGATACCGGGAGACGGGACAGGCTCCCGAACTGCGGGTGCAGGAGGCGGAATCGCTGCCTTTCAATTTCCCGCTGGTGGAGGGGACAAATTCGCTGAACGGATATTTTTCCACGGTGGATAAGGCGTTCCAGCGGGCCATGGGGGAACTGGGATATCTGACGCCCTGGGTCTCCGTCCGCTCTACGGGAACGGTGGATACCGCCGCTTCGGACGCCCTGCTCTGGAACCGGGAACGGGAAAACGCGCGTCCGCTGCAGGGCACCGTATTTTACACGGAGAAGGGGAAACCGGAACTGGCGGGGGAGACGGCTGAGGAAAGGCAGGAGGCTCTGGGCAGGTGGCTGGCGGAAACGCGGACGGAACTCACAATGCCTGTCCTGGACAGTCGCGGCGGCCGGATCAGCGCAGAGGTGACTGCCCGGGAGGACGGGTTTTTGTTCCTTCCCTTTGCGGCCCTGCCGGGTTGGCAGGTGGAACGAAACGGGGAGAAAGCAAAAGTGGAACCTCTTCTGGGCGGCTTTCTGGGCGTTGCCCTGCAAAAAGGCGAGAACCGGATCGTACTGCGCTTCCGGGAGCCGGGACTGGCGGCGGGCATGGCCCTGACGGTTCTGGGCCTTTTACTGCTGTTGGCCGCAGGGCGTCTTAAAGATATTGCGGTTGTGAAAAACATGGTGGGAGGGGCCTATACGCCGCTGCTTGCGGCGGGCGTCCTGTTCTTTTACGTCCTGCCGATGCTGGGGCTGGCGCTGCATCTGGCGCAGAAAGTGTTGGAAAGGCTGGGAGTGGGCGGATGAAGGCAAAAAAAATCAGGAAAACAGCGGCTATCCTGGCGGCCGTCCTTTCCGCGGCCTTTTTTTCTTCCCTTTTGGGGTGCGCCGGAGGGCAAAGGGAGGATGCGGATCAACAGGAGCAATGGCAAGTGTTTACGGCCCAAAGCCTGCCGGAAGGGATCGCGGTACGGACGGTGGGAGAGAACCTGCTGCGCCAGCCCGGCGTGAAGGCGAAGGCCGACAGCAGGGAAAACGCGGATTTTGGCGCGTCCGCCGCCATAGACGGGATCTGTGAGGACCGGAACCTGCGCTGGTCCTCGGAAAACAATTGGGAGAATCCGGAGCATTGGCTCCAGGTGGCGTTTCCGCAAAGAACCGCCGTGGGCGCAGTGCGGATCTGCTGGGAGAGGGACAACGCCCTGCGTTACGCCCTGGAATATTCCACAGATGGCAAAAGCTGGACGCAGGCGGCCGCTTTTGAGACGCCGCCGGAGGATGTCGTGCAGGATATCGTGTTGAAAGAGCCGGTGACGGCCCGGTATCTGCGCCTGCATGTCACGGACGTCAGGAAAGAGGAAGCGGATCTGAGCCTGTATTATCAAAATGTATCCGTGCTGGAGCTGGAAGCATACGCCAGCATTGAAGATGATTTTTTGATCGAAAAGCCCGTCGTTTCGGCCGGGAGCCGGCGGCGGTTTGCCGATGAAACAAAAACGCCGGAAACGATTCCCTGGCCGACGGTTCCTACAGGCTATACGCTGGAATTTGTCGGGGCGGATTATGAGGAGCTGGTAGACCGGCAAGGGCGGATCGCCGACGTCGAAACGGATGTGCAGGTGGAATTGGGTTTCGCCTTGAAAAAAGGGGAAACACGGGCCGAACTGCCGGGAATGGAGGTAACGATCCCAGCCGGGCGCGAGGCAGAAACAGGCAGTGCCTACCGGCTGGGAGAATCGGTGCGGGTGCTTCTGGAAAAGGACGCAGACGAAGCGTTTCTGGCAACAGCGCGGCTGTTTTCGGAAGAACTCTCCGAAGTGATGGGCCGGGACGTTCCGGTGATGACGGCAGATCCGGACGCTGAGGCTCCCGTCCGGGAAGGGGATATTTTTTTGGAAAGGGCCAAAGAACCGGAAAAGGAAGCGGACGCAGACTGGCCCGACGGACTGGGGGAGGAGGGCTATCGGCTCTGCCTCTATGGGCCCAAAAACGGGGGCACGAGGATCGTCGCCAACACTTCCCGGGGCCTGCGTTGGGGCTGCGTGGCCCTTATGGATCTGCTGGAAGAAGGACAGGGCAGTCTGACGGAGGGCACGGTGTCGGAAAGGCCCCGCTACAGCGTCCGGGGCTTTGGCATCGACGTGGGGCGGCGGGCCATCCCTCTGGAATTTTTGTATCGCGTGACGGAGGAAATGTCGCGGCAGAAGATGAACACGCTGCTGGTGCATCTAAACGACAATCAGATCATTTCCTCCAGCGGCTATGACGGCACGCTGGAAGGGGCTTACGGCCTGTATGCCGGGTTCCGTCTGGAATCGGATATGCGAAACGAGGACGGGGAGAGCATTACCTCCGGGGATCTTTTTTATACGAAGGAGAAATTTGCCCGGTTCATCGCCGACGCGGCGGCCTACGGGGTGGAGGTGGTGCCGGAGATCGACACGCCCGCCCACTGTCTGGCGCTGACCAAAGTGTTCCCGCAACTGGGACTTGCCAAAGACCCGGAGGGCGCGGATCAGTTGGATCTGTCCAGGCCGGCGGCGGTACAGCTTGGCAAGGATCTGTGGAGCGAGTATCTGACGGCCCAGGATGGCGGACAGGAAGCGGTATTTGCGCGCTGTGGGACAGTACACATCGGCATGGACGAATATTTCGGGGACAGCGAGGCGTGGCTTTCTTATCTGAAAGCGCTGACGGAGCATATCGGGCAGCTTGCGCCTGAAAAAAAGATCCGCCTGTGGGGCAGCTTTACGGGCATGGGGCTCGATCCCGGCGAGATTCCTGCGGATCTGCAGGTGCAGATCTGGGATACGGGCTGGGCGGATCCGACGGATACCTATGGGGCAGGTCTGTCCGTCGTCAATTCCCTGAGCAGCAGCCTCTATATCATCCCGGGAGGCGGCTACGACTGGCTGGATCTCGATTTCTTAGAGGAAAAATGGCAGCCCAACGTTTTTGAAACACCGGAGCGCACCTGGACGCTGCCCGCCTATTCGGACAGGATGCTGGGCGCTTGTTATATGCTGTGGAACGACTGGCAACAGGTAGAAGGCAAAGAGATCTCCATGGACGGACTGTTTGCGCGGTTTGCGCAGCCGCTGCCTGTCATCGCCCAAAAGCTTTGGGGACGGTAGTGAATATGGCTTCGAGAGTAAAAAATATGACGGAGGGCCGTCCTGTTTCCCTCATTGTGACCTTCGCCCTGCCGCTGATGCTGGGCAACGTTTTTCAGCAGCTTTATACGGTGGTAGATACCATCGTGGTGGGAAAGGCGCTGGGGGTGGGCGCGCTGGCGTCGCTGGGCGCTGCCGACTGGTTCAACTGGATGATGCTGGGGATCGTGCAGGGGCTGACGCAGGGGTTTGCCATCCTCATGGCACAGGAGTTCGGCGCAGGCCGGCCGGAACGGCTGCGGGAAACGGTGGGCGCATCCGTCCTTCTGTCCGCTGTCAGCGCTGTTTTTCTGCTGGCGGCAGGGCAGGCGGCGGCCCGGCCCGTGCTGCTGCTTTTACAGACGCCGGAGGAGATCCTGGGCGGTTCTCTGTTGTATCTTCGGATCATGTTCGGGGGCATCCCCGTTGTCATGGCCTATAACTTGCTGGCCTGCATCCTGCGGTCCTTAGGGGACAGCAGGACGCCCTTGCAGGCTATGGTCGTGGCTTCTTTTGTCAATATCGGCCTGGATCTCGTTTTTGTGATGGGCTTTGGCTGGGGGATCGCAGGCGCGGCGGCCGCCACGGTGGCTGCCCAGGCGGTATCTGGCCTGTACTGCCTGCGCCATGTCCTGCGCTTGGAGATCCTTGCGCTGCGGTGGGCGCATTTTAAGGTGCGGGCGCTGCTGGCCCGGAAACTGTTTTTCCTGGGGCTCCCCATGGCGCTGCAAAACGCTGTTATTTCGGTAGGCGGCATGATCGTGCAGTCTGTGGTAAACGGCTTCGGCGTGATCTTTATCGCCGGCTTTACCGCTACCAATAAGCTCTACGGGATCCTGGAGATCGCGGCCACCTCCTACGGCTATGCGATGATCACCTATGTGGGGCAGAATCTGGGGGCGGGAAAGATCGAGCGCATCAAAAAAGGAACCGGCGCGGCGGTCGCCGTGGCAATACTCACCTCTCTGGTTATTGCCGCCGTCATGCTGTTGTTTGGCAGGGGAATCCTGAGCTGGTTCATTTCCGGCACGCCTCAGGAGACAGAGCAGACGTTGAGGATTGCCTATTATTACCTGTCAGTCATGAGCTTTTTCCTGCCCGTTTTGTATCTTTTGCACGTCACCCGCTCCGCCATCCAGGGGATGGGAAACACCGTGCTGCCCATGGTCTCCGGCGTCGCCGAATTTGTGATGCGGGCGGTCAGCGCGATCCTCCTGCCCCGTCTGGTAGGAGAAACGGGCATTTTCTATGCGGAGATCATGGCCTGGCTGGGGGCCGACGTGATCCTGGTGACCAGCTATTTCGTGCTGATGCGCAGGGTCAGCTCAAACATCAGCGGGCGGAGATAAACGATCCGCCCGCCGGGATAATTGTGCATTTTTGAAGTCAAATCTTTATTTCGGCATATTTCACAAAAATTCCCATTAAATTTTTGGCCTAAAAAAAGGTTATTTTGCGCCAAAGCATATTGAAACCGACGAAAAATAAGAATATAATACTATCAATCATGAAGTATTTTTAAGGGGGAGAATGCGCCCTTTTTGCAGGTTCCCCATCAGATCGTTAAGGTATGGGACAAATGGAGGGTTGATCATGAACAAAAAAGGATTCGGAAGAAAGAAGCTGCAATCACGCTGGCTGGCGCTGGCGCTGGCCTTCTGCATGATATTTTCGGGGGTAGGAATGTCGTTTGCAGCGGATCCACAGGAGACGGATGGAAACAACAGTCGGGAAGAGGATGATCTGATCTATGAAACCGATCCGGCGGAAGAAGGCCTTTGCATCCATCATCCTGCGCATACAGCCGAATGCGGCTATGAGGAAGAGGAAGGAAGTCCCTGCCGCCATGTCCATACGGACGAATGTTACCGGCAGATTATAGACTGCATATTGGAAACGGAAACCGAAACGGGGACGGAGACCGAAACCGAAACTGAGACGGAGACCGAAACCGAAACCGGGACAGAGACGGAAACGGAAACAATAACACAGACGGAAACGGAAACCGAAACGGGGACGGAGACCGAAACCGGAACTGAGACCGAAACGGAGCCTGAAACCGAAACCGGAACTGAGGTCGAAACAGAGCCTGAGACCGAGACTGGAACTGAGACCGAAACGGAAATCACGATAGAAACGGAATCTGAAACTGGAACAGAGATTGAGGCCGGGACGGCAGCGGAGACCGGGACAGAATCCGGTACAGAGGTAGACAAAGCGCCAGAGCCCGAATCCGAAACCGGAACCTCGTCTGAAGCAGAGAGTTACATAGAAACTGGGGATACGACGCCGACAGGAACAGATCCCGGGGTCGATTCGCAGACGCCGGAGGAAAATGCTTCTGAACCTCAGCAGGAGCCTGCACCCGAGCCGCAGCAGGAGCCTGAGCCGGAGATCACTCCGCAATCAGAACAAATGCCGCAGGCCAATGGGGACGACGGCTCAGAGGAAAATTTAGACGATACTGCGTGGAATACATTTTTTGACAGGATCGGCCTGCCCCTTTCCCTGAGCGCGGCAGCGCTGCCGGGACGCGGCATTATGGCCGCCGCAGCGCTTGACGCGGGCGTGAAGGGGAGCGAACCCGAAGAAGAGACAGAAAAAGCGGATGAGACAACGGAAGCAGAGCATCAATGTACGGTGGAAAGCGGTTGTGTGACCATCACGGATGAACTGATCTGCTCTCATAAGGAGAAGGGAGTCCATGATAAGGAGTGCGGATACGAACCCCCTGCGGTGATTACGGCCTGTCAGTTTGACTGCCCGATCTGCGATCACGAATATGATGGCAGCGTCACGATCACCTTCCCCGAGGAGGTCGATCAGGAGACCCTGGAGAAAGAGGAGATAAAAGCGCTGTCCGAGTTTGTGTATGAGGGCAGTCCGGTCATCAATGAAGGAAATTATATCGATCTGCTGGGCGGGGTGACCGCAGAGGATGAAGAAGGCAACCAGTATGAACTGCAGGTCTATACGGCTCTCGATGTGGAGGCGAAAGAGCCGGTAACGCTGGAGGACGGCCATTGGATGGTCGCGGAAGAGGACAGGGAGTATCTCGCTGTCTATGTGGCGTTGGATGAAAACGGAGAGATCGTCGCGGCCAGAGATCGGGATTTTGAGGGCGTGCAGCCGTATGGGGCCATGCTGATGGGATTGGAGGATCCGGCGGCAAAAATTGACGGTACGGAATATGAAACCCTTCAGGGGGCGCTTGATGCGGCGGAAGATAACGAAACCGTCACCTTGCTGAGAGACGTCGAGGAATCTGTTACGATCAACAGAGGAAAGAATTTGACGCTGGAGCTGGGCAGTTATACGATTACCGCTGCAGAGGCAAAGCCGGTTGTTACCGTTACAAACGGCGAGGTTACCATTCAGAACGGCACCATTACCGGCGGCGACGGCGACGGCGCGGGGATCTATTCCGAGGCGGAGCTGACCGTGAAGCAGCTTACGGTTACCAGAAACGGCGGGGCTGGGACAGACAACGGCGGCGGCATCTATCAGAAAGGAGGAAGCCTTACCATACAGGACAGCGCCATCAGTGAAAACGGCGCGAACCTATATGGCGGCGGTATCTATGCAGAGAGCGCTGTTGTGACGCTGGAGAAGGTGACGGTTTCTCAAAATACGGCATCGCCAAATGCTTCCTCCACCAAAGGCGGCGGTATTTATCTGGATGGTGTTTCCGGCGCTATACAAGGGTGTGTCCTGACAGAAAACATTGCAAAAAATGCTGGGGCATTGATGCTTACCAGTACGGACGGATTGACGATAGAGAATACAGAAATCAAGGACAACACTTCCGCGGTGGCTCTCGGAGGAAGTAGTTCTCCTTCGGGTGTAGTGATGCTGGATTACTGTTCCGGTATTTCCATGACCGGATGTACGGTGGAAGGGAATGCGGGAGGCGGAGATTCCACGATCCTGTTGAAGGGAACGGAGCTCTCCTTTACAGACGGAAAAGTCACCGGAAATACGGCCGGACGGGCGGGCGCCTTTGATCTGAGAAACAGTGCAGAACTGACGGTTTCCGGTACGCTGATCACCGGAAATGAGGGCAGGGAAGTTGGCAATTATACGGCCGGCGGCGTTTCTGTCTATAGCGGAACCTTTACGCTGGCCGGTGGCGCTTTGTATCAAAACGCAACGGCGCAGGGCGGTTACGATCTGTATACCAATGCCAGCAGCGCCAGCGTTGAAATCATACCGGCATCAGAAATGCAGGCGGACGGACAGGATTTTACAGACTACGTATGGTATGACCCCACTACAAAGACACAGAAAGATGGCGCACTGTCCTATAGGAATGAAAAGCATTATTATATTGCGGTAAGCGGTGCGGATCTGGATGCCGGAGAAGCAGTGGTGGTGCATGAGGGAACGGAAAGCGCTCCCATGTCTTTCCCGGATGCACTTGCAGCGGCAGTAAACGGCGATACCATCCGGCTTATTGCGGGGACGGATGCAAACCCGAGCGCGGTGCGTCTGGCCACGCAAGAGACTCTCTCTAAGCGGATCAAACTGGATCTGAACGGAAGAACGCTGTGTGCCCTCAATGCAAGATATCTGTTGGTAAACAGCGGGGCTGCGCTGGATATTACGGGGCCCGGGGAGATCACAGGCGGTTTAAGGACGGATTCTGCGCATAAATATCAAACTGTGGCAGTGCAAAAAGAAGGAGAGCTTAAGCTGCGCGGCGACGTGAAAGTTTACGCTGTCTCAAGTGCCGGGAATACGACCATTTGCGACGGCGCTGTGGTGGAGAAGCTGTCCCAGACCGGCGGGCAGATGCTGCTGGATACGAAGGTCGATCATAAAATGGAGCTTTTGCTGCGGGGCGTGGCAGGCACAGGTGCTTACGCATCAAAAACGGGAACTCATGAGGCCACCTGGCTCACCGTAGGGGATGATTTCTCCATGGGCAGCGAAGGTGAAATCAGCGTAACCTTCCTGGATCAAGCCTTGTCAGTGGGTAAGATGCTGGCTAGTAATAATGGTAACCCCAATATAAACTTTTTTACCGCCTGGGAAAATGATAAACAAGGAGCTTTGCTGCTGGAGGGAGAAAACAAAAAAATTAAGGACATTGTCGCGGTAGCCTCTAAAATAACGGTGCCGGGCAGCGAGGGAATTGCCCGGATCTTCACAAACGCTGCAGATGGCACGATTACAATGGCCGATACGCAAAACGTTTATATCAGCGGCAATGGTGATGATGAAAACAGCGGTCACAGCTCCAGCGCGCCGGTGGCTACGTTTGAAAAGGCAAAAGAACTTTTGGAGGGCAGCGGACCGTGTAAGACTTACGTTGTAGGAGAACCGGTTTCGGTAACGGGAACGGAAACCTGGGATTCTGATGACGATATGCCGATTACGCTGGTACGCGACAACGCATATACAGGAAGTCTCATTTCGGTATCCGGTAGTCTGACGTTGAAGGAGAATATCACGCTTGAAGGCGACGACAGCGGAACCAGTCCGCTGGTGCAGGTCAAGGGCGGGACGCTGACGCTGGCAGAAGGCGCGGTTTTGGAAAACAACAGCTTTTTGGAGGATACCAACAGCCACGGCGGCGCCATCTATAACGACGGCGGGACGGTGACAATTTCCGGCGGCACAATCCGGAATTGCAAGGCCTATCACGGCGGCGCCATTTTCAGCCGCGAAGGAAGCGTAATCATGTCCGGCGGCCTGCTGGAAAAAAATAATGCGGTGATTGATGGCGGCGCGGTTCTGTTGGGGTATAGCGCTCAGATGACCCTTGAGGACGGTACGATTTCGGAGAACCGGGCGGAGGATGTTCGAGGCACCCACGGAGAGTTGTTAACAAGGAAAGGCCTGGGTTACGGCGGCGCTATCGCCGTGGGCGCGTACGAACTGGCGGTTGACGACGGAAAAACCTTGCTGACCATGACCGGCGGTGAACTTAGCGGCAACCGTGCAGAACAGGCGGGCGGCGGTATTTTTATTCAGTGTGATAATACTGCGGAGCTTTCGGGCGGGAAGATCTTAGGCAACACTGCCACAAAAGGCGATTTCGCCGGCGGCGGCATCTATGTCAACGGTGGGAAAGGCAGACCCAACGGGGAACTGACGGTTTTAAACGCGGTGATCAATGGAAACCGGACCACTTCAAAAGCCCGTTACGGCGGCGGCGTCGCGGGATGTCCTACTTCCAATGTCAAGGTATACGCTGAGGGTGCGGCAATTTACGGAAACGGTATTGGTGCATACGAAGGTAATATGATCTCTGACGATGTGGCAGTATTCAGAGGCTTATATGGCAACTATTGGGGGAATCCGGATGTGGATTTGCCGGATTACATGCCGGGTACGCAGCCTTATCTCTGGGAGACCCCCGGAACAGGAGACACCCTGAGCGCCAGCGAGCTTCATTTGAGCGGTTTTGCCCCGACGGGCTGGTTTAGGGCTACTGCGGCCGGCAAACCAAGCGGTTTTACACCGTCGCTTTATATTGTAAATAATTTGGCCGGCGGAAACGGCGGCGGTATTGCCAGCAACGGAAATGTGACCATAGGACGGCCTTCCAGCGGCTCTACAGAGATTTCGGTAGAGAAAAAGTGGGAGGGTTTTGCAGAAGAAGAACTGCCCGACAGTGTGACAGTCTGGCTGCTGCGTGACGGCGTGCGCTTTGCGAAAGAGTATGTGAAAAAAGCGGACGGCTGGAAAGCAACCTTTGAGAATCTTCCGGAAGGCGAGTATACGATAGAGGAAGACAAAGAGTTTCTGGTGGAGAACAGTAACAGTTCCTGCAAGGTGGAAAAAAGCGAAGACGAAGAAAATAGTTGGATTATTACCAATAGTGCAAGTTTGACGGTGGAAGGCGAGAAGAGCTGGGTCGTGCCGGCAGGCCTGGAAGACCGCATCCCTGAGAGCGTTACGGTAATGCTGCTGCAGAATGGAGAGCAGTATAGAGATCCCCTGACAGTCAATAAAGATACGGACTGGAAGTATAAATGGACGGATCTCCCGAAGTATGATGGGAATGGTATAGAATACACATATACTGTAAAAGAGGCAGAAGTAAAGGGCTTTTCGGCGGGCCAGGGTACTGGCAGCTATGATATCGTGAACACGCTGGAGACGGTGGACGTAAGCGGCGAGAAGACATGGGAGATTTCGGAAGAACTGAAAGATTTAATTCCTGAAAGCATTACAGTAATATTGAAGCGGAACGGAGAAGTTTATAGCAAACAGGAAGTGAAAGCTGGAGAGGATTGGAAACACTGGGCATATACCTTTGAGAAATTACCGAAATACGATATGCAGGGCGGGGAATACGTTTATGATGTGGATGAAGAGGATGTACAAGGGTTTGACAAGTCGTTGGATGGCATGAATATCACGAACATTTATGTGCCGGAGATTCCGCCTGAATCCGAGACACCTAGCGAGACCGAGACACCTTCTGAACCGGAACAACCTTCTGAACCGGAGCAGTATTCTGAACCGGAACAGCCTTCTGAACCGGAGCAACCTTCCGAGCCAGAAGCGTCTTCCGTACCGGAGGAAACCATAACAGAGCCCGTTGTACCGCCTTCTGTGCCGGAGTATTCGGAATGGCCCATCCCATCCTTCCCAGAGGAAGTGCTACATGAAGCATTGGAGGAAGAACCGATCTCTGATGGTGTGATGGGAGTTATACGGGAACTGGAAGGCCAGGTACTTGGCGCTATGAGAAGTGTACTCGGGATAACGCAGACCGGTGATGATTCCATCATATATGCGTTGCTTTACACTGTTCTGATCGCCGTATCCACGGTATTGATCGTGGTTATCATAGTCAGAAGAAAAAAGAAGAGTACCGGGAAAGAATGATTTAAACAACAAAAGGATGATATGAATTTTGGGGCAGCCGGAAAATAGACCGACTGCCCCTTTAGGTGTTTGAAATGGTATTCTGGGCGGTTCGTTCCACTTTTTTACAGGATACGGGCGAAGCATCCGTGAACCCTGGAATTCAACATTTTCCATTTATTCGATTGTCGAAAAACCGCGCGTGCCTATCCATAACATACAAAATAATAACGGAAAAAACGGCAAAAATTTGGTTATAAATTTGAAAAAATCAAGTTGCGTTTTCAAATGTTTATAACTATAATGTAAATAGGAGTATTGTCTCAAAGTCTGTAGTATTTGGCATGGTGGGTAGCAACAGGGAGGTATTATTAATGAAACACAGGAGAAAAAGACCGGTATTTGAAAGTGCCTTGGCGGTCATACT